>Ga0233444_10000187_pt1 | contig 85585 bp, 88 predicted proteins | sample SI_124_October20_6_FD_182792 | JGI IMG/M metagenome (GOLD analysis project Ga0233444, IMG submission 182792) | Seawater microbial communities from Saanich Inlet, British Columbia, Canada - SI_124_October2016_10_MG | ecosystem: Environmental > Aquatic > Marine > Inlet | place: Canada: British... | reverse complement strand
CTATATAATAATCCAGCATTTTTATATAGAGACGATGGCAAAGGCGCCGGTAGTTCTAATACAGGATTTTTTATGCATTTCCGTCAAGGAGATTTGAAAATTGGAAATTTTGCTGTTAGTAATCCTACGCCAAATCAAATTGTATCTATAGACACTCCTAATATTAATAATAGTGATGTTTGGTTATACGGGTTAGATCTAAACGGATTTGAAACAGAATTATGGACTAAGGTTGATACTGTTGAAGGTAACAATGTAATTTATAATAGTTTATTCAAAAAAATTAAAAATATTTTTGCTGTAGGGTCAAGAGTTGATGACAGAATTAATTTAATTTTTGCAGACGGTGTCTTTGGCAATATTCCAGGCGGGAATTATAAGCTATATTATAGAACAAGTGCTAATAGATTTATGAATATATCTCCAGCAGGTATGGCAAATATAAACATTGAAATACCTTATATTTCAAAAGCTAATAATTCAGAAACACTTACAATTACACTTAGTTTAAAAACAAATGTATCAAATTCTTCACCTGCTGAAACTAATGCTGAAATTAAACAAAATGCTCCAGCTACTTACTACACTCAAAATAGAATGATTACAGCTGAAGATTATAATGTAGGCCCACTCGCAGTGAGTCAAGACATAACAAAGGTAAAATCAGTTAACAGATTAAGTAGTGGAATAAGTAGATATTTTGATTTAAAAGACACTACTGGAAAATATAGTTCTACAAATTTATATGCTAACGATGGAATTCTGTATAAAGAAGATTATAATATTTTAAAGAAATTTAATTTTACTACACAGTCAGATATTGAAGGATTTATATACAATACTATAACACCAATTTTATCTTCAAACAATATTAAGAATTTTTATCTTTCTAAGTACAATAAAATTATAGTTGATGATTTAAATGCTTCATGGAATTCACGTACAAATGATACTAATTTAACCACAGGTAATTTGAGTGATACTGACGGAGATCCGTTAGCAGTAGGTACATTTACTGCTAATAGTCTAAGACTATTAGAAGCAGAAACTATGTTAAAGTTTTTAGCACCGTCCGGTTATCATTTTATGGAAGACAATACTCTTATGCTAGGCGATGCTGATCATCCAGGAAGCAAAGAATACATATGGACTAAAGTTATTAGTATAACCGATGACGGTAAAGATTTAGATTCTACATTAGGACCGATATACTTAAACGACAATGTACCTCAAGGAGCAGTACTTACAGAAATAAGACCAAAGCTTGCTGAAAATCTTTTACCAGATGTAATTGTTCAAATTATCGATCAAACATTTGCATATAATGATTTTGGATTACGTTACGATCAATTTGATAGACAGTGGAAAATTATTTTAGCAGAAAACATTGATACCGTAAACGAATTTAATTTAGGAAAAGCCGGAAACACTAGTGAACAAAATTTAGATTCAAGTTGGATTTTTTACTTTAAAACTGACGGCGAGACTTATAATGTAAATTATAGAAATTTAAGATACATTTTTGAAAGTGACAGTGAAATTAAATTTTATTTTGATAGTGCTGATAAAATATATGATAGTAAAACAGGTAAAACAATTAAAGATAAAATTAATGTATTGAATATTAATAAAAAGCCTGATGAATTAATGCCGTTTACAAGAGATTTTGCATGGTCAATATCAGATGCGTATAGAGATAGTTCAGGATATATCGAAAGTAAAAAAATTGAAGTTACATTCTTTGATTCTGACGATGATGGTGTATATGACGATATAGAATTATTTGAAGAAATTGTTAGCCCTTCAACTAATATTGCTAATAAGTTTATATTCCAAGAAAAATATATTACTGAGGATAAAACAGAAGATTTTAAATATTTCGATAACAGTAATAACACAATTATAATAGTTTCGACAGAATCTAACATAGGATCTTTTAGTGTATATAATGATAAGCAAGTCTTTTATATTATTGAGACAAATGTATTCAAGTATATTGATAAAATAAAGAATAATACTTATGTTACAAGTGACTACAGAGCATATGTGGGTAGAGAAAAAATTAAGTTTCATTATTTACATACAGCTGACAATGATCAACGTATTGATCCTGCGTTATCAAATATTATAGATACCTACCTTTTAACAAGAGATTATGATGTACAGTATAGGCTTTGGCTTTCTAATGAATTAGATATAAAACCTATACCTCAAAGTAGTGATCAATTATTCTTAAATTACAGTGGTCAACTGAACCAAATAAAAAGTATAAGCGATGAAATAATTTATCATCCTGTAAAATATAAACCATTATTTGGAGATAAAGCAATCGAAGAATTACAAGTAACATTTAAAATTGTAAAAAATCCTAGTATAGTTTTAAATGATAATCAATTAAAGTCAACAGTAGTTGATTATATTAATAAGTTTTTTGCATCTGAAAACTGGGATTTTGGAGATACATTTTACTTCCAAGAACTTAGCACATATATTATGAGTAATATGAGTCCTAATATTGCAAGTTTATTAATTGTACCAAAACAAGATTCACAGGTATTTGGAAGTTTGTTTGAAATAAAATCTGAACCAGACGAAGTATTCATTAATGCTGCAACTGTTTCGGACATTGAAGTAATTAATGAAATTTCAGCTAAAAAATTAAAAGTAGATGGAAAAGTAGTTAGTGCAACTGCACAAAATAATACAGGAGTACAATCGAATGTTCTTGTATCAAATTCAAGTAGCTCTTCAGGAGGTTATAGTTACTAATGTCTAATAATAATCAAAACGAATACAGTTTGCCAGTTCCTGGAGATTCTGAAAGAAAAACAAGTAATCTATTACCAAAATTCTTTAGAACTACTGCAAATATTAATTTTTTACAAGCAACACTAGATCAATTAACACAACCAGGCACAGCAGAAAAACTATCAGGATATTTTGGAAGAAAGCATGCCAAATCATATAATACTACTACAGATAATTATATCGGAGATATATCATCAGATAGAGAAAACTATCAATTTGAACCTGCAACTGTAATAGAAGATAATTTAGGCAATGTAAAATTTTATGGAGACTATGTTGATTATATCAATTCTGTAAATAATTTTTCAGGATCAGTTGCTAATCACAGCAAATTAAACTCTCAAGAGTCGTATGCATGGAACCCTGGCATTGACTGGGATAAATTTGTAAACTTTCGTGAATATTACTGGATACCTGAAGGACCGCAGCCTGTTGCAATACAAGGTCAAGAAAGAGGAATTGAGAGTACATACACAGTTACATTAGAAGAAGACGACGATAATTTTGCTTATGTATTTTCTCCAAATGGATTTAGTAGAAATCCTAACTTAAAATTATATAGAGGACAGACTTATAAATTTGAAATAGATACTCCGGGTCATCCTATGGCATTTGCGTTATCACGAACTTTTACACCCGGGTCAGCATTACTAACTGGCAGAAGAGATGATTCAAGTGGCCCCGATTTATATAATTCAGTTATATATAACGAAGAGGGTGCTGTGTCTGAACCAGGTGATTTTTTTGTAATACCTGCAGACGGTATAGTTAGTTTTCAAGACGATGCTGAAAATATTTCTACACTTTATCCAGATGGAATAAGAAAACTGAATGAAGACGATGAAGAAATTGCAACTTTATATATCGAAAAGGGAACTATAGAATTTACTATTCCTGATAATGCGCCTGATAAATTATTTTACATATCAAAAAATGATGTGAATACTAGTGGCAATATCCGAGTATATGATATTGAAGAAAATACAACTATCGATATAGCAGCAGAAATATTAGGTAAAAAAGAATATACAACAAAAGATGGCTGGAGTGTTTCAAATGGAATGAAAGTATACTTCCTTGGGGATACAGTGCCACAAAGTTACGAAACAGGTCAGTATTATGTTGAGGGTGTTGGTGACAAGATTAGATTAGTAAACACTATAGATTTAATTATTCCTGCATCATATTCTGAAAATAAATTAGTGCCGTTTGACTCCCAAGGATTTGATATATTACCATGGAGTAATAATAATTCATATCCTGCAACAAAAGATTATATTGTTTCTAATCGTGCAGCAATTGATAAAAACGCCTGGTCTAGATATAATAGATGGATTCATAGAGATGTTATAGATAAAAGTGCTGAAATTAATTTAACACAAGTTAATATTGATGAAGATGCTAGAGCTAAACGTCCTATTATTGAATTTGAATCAGGATTAAAATTATTTAATTTTGGAACATTTGCAAAAAAAGATATTGATCTTATTGATGATTTTACAACAGATGTATTTTCTATTATAGAAGGCTCATCTGGCTATAATATCGACGGTGTTGACATAACTGAAGGTATGAGAATACTTTTTACTGCTGATACAGATATACTTGTCAAAGACAAAATATACACTGTAAAGTTTTTGAACTTCCAAGGTTATAGACAAATAAGTTTATTTGAAACTGATGACTCTAATCCATTAGATTTAGAAACTGTTTTAGTTACAAAGGGTACTAATAATGCAGGTAAAAGTTATCATTTTACTAATAACAAATGGAATCTAGGACAATTAAAAACAAAAACTAACCAGCCTCCTAAATTTGATTTATGTTGTCCTAATGGAAACGATTTTGGCGACTCTACTATATTTGAAGGTTCAAATTTTACAGGAACAAAGCTTTTTAGTTATAGAGAAGGAACCGGAACTCCTGATGAAGAATTAGGATTTCCTTTAAGCTATAGAACTATAGATAATAGTGGCGATATTGTGTTTGACTTTAATTTATTATCAGATACATTTACTATACAAAGTGAAACTGGTACTAGTACAGTCTATACAGATAATGCATATTTAAGAAAATATACAAGTCGAGAAGATTTTAAATATCAAAACGGCTGGGCATCTCAACCTACAATAACAAAACAGTATGTTATTAGACAATATACATCTACATTACAACAAAATAATAACTTTGAAATTGATGTTTACGAAAATTCAACTTTGCTAACAGATTTAAAAGTCAAGGTATTTGTTAATGACAGATTTCAAAAAGAAAATGTAGATTATCAAATAGATAGAATTAATAAAAAAACTTTTGTAACATTTACAAATGATTTAAAAGAAAATCAAATTGTAATTATAAAAACTTTATCAAATAGTCCTAAATCTAAAAATGGATTTTATGAAATACCTAATAACTTAGAAAGAAATCCATTAAATGAAAATGTAGTTGATTTTACATTAGGAGAAGTTGTAGACCATGTCAATACAATGATAGGTGAAATTCCTAAATTTGACGGTACATATCCTGGAAAAAGTAATTTAAGAGATTTAGGAGATCTTGATAAGTTTGGTACTAGATTTATGAAACATTCTGGACCTGTAAATTTAGCAAATTATCATTTAAATTCTCAAGAACATAACATTGTAAGTGCTTTACGATTTTCTAAACAAGAGTATGCAAAATTTAAAAGACAGCTTATACAAACTTCTACAAAATTAGGATATTCAGGGCCAGTAATACAGCATTTAAATAAAATATTATTAGAAATTAATAAAGATAAAACATCTAATATGCCATTTTATTTTAGTGATATGATATCTTATAATACAGGTAAACGATTAGTTTACGAAGTACTAGATGACTCAAATCCGTTTTTTGCAATAAGCAACGCTTATGACGACAGCATAATAAGCACTACTGCGGTTAATGTTTATTTGAACGGTACTCAATTATTAAAAGGACGTGATTATACATTTAGTTCTGAAGGATTTGCTGTTATCGTAGCCGATAAAGAAGTTGGCGATACTATTGAAATTTATGAGTATAGTTCGACAGATGGATCGTATGTTCCGCCTACACCTACAAAATTAGGATTATATCCTAGTTACGAACCAAAAATTTATATTGATGATAGATTTAGAGAACCTACACGAGTAATACAAGGACACGACGGAAGTATTACTGTAGCATTTAACGACTATCGAGATGATTTATTATTAGAATTTGAAAAACGAATATTTAATAATATTAAAGTAGATTATAATCCTAATATCTTTGACATTAATGATTATGTTGGAGGATTTTATAGAGATACTAAATTTACTAAACAGGAAATAGATAATACATTATTGATTGATTTCTTGCAATGGAATCAAATAGTTGATGAAGATTATACAGAAAATAGTTTTTATAATAGATCAGATAAATTTTTAATAAATTATTCTTCAATGACCGGACCTAATGATGAAACCTTGCCAGGATTTTGGAGAGGTATTTATAAGCAAGCATATGATACAGATCGACCACACAGTCATCCATGGGAAATGATAGGGTTTACAATCAAACCTTCTTGGTGGGACGAAGTTTATGGAGTAGCTCCGTATACAAAAAATAATTTAGTATTATGGGAAGATTTACAAGAAGGCTTGATAAGAGAGCCAGGAAAATTACCTATTAGAAATCCAAAATATATAAGACCGGGATTAGTATCTCATATTCCTGTAGACGATAGAGGAAATTTAACTGCTCCGTTAGAAAGTAATTTTGCAAAGAATTATGTTGCAAGTTATACACGTCAACGATTTACATTTGGAGATTCTGCTCCAGTAGAAGCAGCATGGAGAAATTCAAGCGAATATCCTTTTGCAATACTTCTTAGTTACTTACTAAATCAACCAGCTAAAGTACTTGGTACTGCTTTTGATATTTCTAGAATGTCTAGAAATTTCTGCGGACAATTAGTTTACACTCCTACAGGAAAAAGTATAGAATTAGAAAAAATTAAATTTCCTAATACGTATAATGATGATGAAAGAATTTATACAAGTGGGTTAGTGAATTACCAGTATAATTATATTTCAGGTTATGTAACAAAAGTATACGAAGATTATACTAACAATGTTAAATCAATTAAAAACAAAATGGGTTTTAAAATAGCTGGGTTTAGTAATAAAGATAAGTTTAAATTAATACTAGACAGTAGAACACCTTATAATCAAGGTAATGTATTTGTACCTGAAGAAAACTATAAAATATTCTTACATAAAAGTACACCGATCGATATTGCTAGTTACAGTGGTGTAATTGTAGAAAAAAGTGCATCTGGTTATATAATTAAAGGTTATGATCCGGCTAAACCGCAATTTTCATATTATAAACCGATTACTTCATTTTCAGATCCGGCAATTTCGGTAGGAGGAGTTAGCGAAGAATTTGTTAAGTGGCAACCGGAAAAAAATTATTATAAAGGTCAAGTTGTCGAAGACGGAACAGTATTTTATAGAGTAATAAAAAATTATAAAAGTAATGCGCAATTTGATGATACTAATTTAGCTCGACTTTCCGAAGCACCAGTTGTAGGTGGAAAATCTGCAACCGTAGCGCAAAAATTTAGTTCTATTACAAGTTATCTTAACTACGGTGAAACATTAAGAACTAGTCAAGAAGTAGTAGACTTTTTAATAGGTTATGGAGAATATTTAAATAAACTAGGCTTCAAGTTTGAACAATTTGCTGGCTCTAATAATATTAAAAACTGGACATATGCAGTAAGAGAATTTTTATTCTGGACAACTCAAAACTGGGCACCAGGAAATGCATTATCTATAAGTCCTAGTGCAGAATTAATAGATTTTGAAAGAGCTTTTGTAACCGTAGATAATCTTAATAATAATTTTTATGATTATGGATTAATTCTAAATGCAGATGGCAATCAAATTAAATCAGATATTAGTAGAATAGCTAGATCCGCGACGGGATTTAGCATAGGATTAGCAAACACTGAAGACGGAGTATATCACATAAAACTTCCTCTCGTGCAAAAAGAGCATGTTGTGCTGCTAGATAATACTACACAATTTAGCGATATTATATATAAACCGTCTACAGGTTATAGACAAGAAAGAATAAAAGTTTCAGGATACAGAAGCGATAAATGGAATGGTACACTTAATGCACCTGGGTTTGTTTTCGACGATGCAAAAGTAACTGAATGGCAAGAATGGCAAGATTATGTTATCGGTGATTTGATAAAATATAAAGAATTTTATTATGTAGCTTTAGAAAATATTCCTGGTAATGAAACATTTAGTACATCTAAATGGCAAATACTCGATGAAAGACCAAAATCACAGTTACTTACAAATTTTGATTATAGAATTAGTGAATTTACAGATTTTTATGATTTAGATAGTGACAATTTTGATATAGAAAAACAAAAACTTGCTCAACATCTATTAGGATATCAAAATAGAAAATATTTGTCAAATATAATCAACGATGATGTTAGTCAGTATAAATTCTATCAAGGATTTATACAAGAAAAAGGCACAAAAAATGCACTTGATAAATTATTTGATGCACTGAATACAGCAGACAAAGATAGTTTAGAGTTCTATGAAGAATGGGCAATTCAAGTAGGCAGATACGGATCAGTTGATAAAAAAGAAGAATTAGAAATTGTATTAGATGAACAGAGTATGCTACTTTCGCCGCAACCTATTGAACTTGTTGATTATCTACCACAAGATAATACAGATAAAGTTTATAGACAACGTCCGTTTGAGCTATATCACAAATCAAAAAATTATAACAATTCACCATTCCCTACAACGGCTAAATTTGACGAGTATATAAAATCTAGCGGATATGTATATAATGGAGACGTAGATTTTAAAGTAGTAAATTTTGAAGACATAATTTATGCTAACGTAAATCAATTAATAGAAGATCAATATATTTGGTCTCCTATTGATAATAATACTTGGAATGTTCATCAATTTACAAGATTAAATCTAACATTAGTTGGAACATCAGAAGTTAATTTAAATCTTACTACTACTCCAGACTCGGATTATCCGTTAGTAAGATTTACGTTTAATAAATTTCCTACAGATATTGCAATAGGCGATTATATTTCTGTTATTAATGCAGAACTATTTGGTATAGTAAATTTCTACAAAGTAATACAAAAAAATAGAAATGACGTGATAGTTGAATGGCCGTTACAAAAAGATTTTCCAGAGTTTGTAGATGTTGATCATAACGATGATTTAGATTTAAAAGTAGTCGGACTACGATCAGTAAGAAGTACAGATTTAGATAGTGCAAATGCTATCCTACAACAAAATAAAGCACTTAATCAACAGATTTGGGTAGATGATATTGACGGAGATTCTAACTGGGGAGTATATAGAAATGAAGAAGTATACAATCTACAAAGTAGTGTAGAAAATCCTACAACTGACGACGGCTCCTTTCATGATTATGCATCGACATTAGATGTAACATCTAATAACAGAAATATGGTTGTAGGATCTCCTAAAGAATTAGATGGTAGAGTACACGTTTATCGTAGATCAAATGATATTAGTTCATGGACCTTAGATCAAACTTTAACATCAGGTGGAGATATTTTTAGTAGTGATGAGGCAGAATCAGGATACGGTACTTCGGTTGCATATACACCTGACGGAAATTATTTGTTTGTAGGCTCTCCAACAGCGTCAAATGTAAGAACTAGATATAAAGAAAACTTTGATCCATTTTTGCCATATAGTAAATCTGATATTGTAAATTATAAAGAAAGTTTATGGAGAGCAAATAGAGATATTTTACCAGCAATCGGCAGCCAGTCGTATAACACTTTCGGTAGTTACACTGATTTTATTAATGACGATACAGTTGATAGTACATTATTAGCATTATTAATTACTGGAACTCCTGGTCTTAATAATAACTATGTCAATAACCCTGAGACAGGAAGAGGACATGTATTAGTTAGAGCACCTCTACAACAGTATCTTGCATCATCAGTTGGAGACACTATACATTTACAATATAATTTATATTCGAAAAACAATCCAAATATAAATGATGCATACGAGCCATGGAATAACTTATTAGATATTAAAGCTACAGACTTAACAGGTGCGTTTGAAATTAAAAACAAGGTAGAAGTTATAGTACGTATCCCGGAATATACTGTTCTTCCAATAATAGGAGATTTTTTAGAAACTACAACAGCAGCCGGAACAGTTGTTTTTGTAGGAGAACAAGGCGGAACTACTGTTTTATATCTAGAAAATACAACCGGAGTTTTTGAACAAACAGGAGTTATGTTTGTAAATGATGATAACCTAGTTGGTACATATTCATTAATAGCAGAAAATCTTACACCTGATGTAGTAGGAGGATTTTGGCTTATTGAAACAGACCCTTATAATAATGGTACTGAGTTTTATGATACTGGAAATGGTTTAGTATATGTAGACTTAGTAAGATCTGAAGAATCTAGAGTTAAGAATCAATATTTTAATTTACTTAATACAACATCTACAATAGGCGATTATACAGGAATAAAAAAACAAGCAAGTCAAATATTAAATTTATCTTATTCAGGAAATCCTTATAATACCCCAGCAGATTATCCTGCAGATATATTTGTATTTAGAACTCCAAACACTGATGAATTTAATTCTATAGTTTCAGGAGAAAGTATAAAATTAGAACTACAGTCAAACGAAAACTTTACTACTGATTTAACACAATTTGGATTTCAAGATAGTATTATAAATAAATCTCATGATGTATTTGATATCTGGGATGGATTTATTGAATTTGAATATTCAGAATTTGATTTTAATGGAGATCCATTTGAACCGCAGGCTAGATATCATTATGTAGGAAATGTTCTTACAGAAAGACCAAATGGTGGAGATATAATTGTTGATAAACAAATACCTTTTAATGAATTTGGCGGACTTGCATTAACCAGTTACAATACTAGTGCAGCAGAAGTAATGTTCTATCAAAGAGATTTCCTACGTGTAAGAGTGTATGTAAAAATCCTACAAGAGTACGACGGTACTACCTATGGCGGAAACTTTGAATTATACAATACTAATATTGCTAGATATGAATTTACTAGATTAGGTAATGACTTATATAGAGGAGCAGCTGATCCAGATAGAGATATGGGAGTTATTGATAGTGTTGATGTAGGATTTTCACTTGTAAACACAGCTGATAATATAGGCAAACTTTTTGTTGTAAAAAATAACGTAATAAATGATTCAACAGGAACATTCTTTATGCCACTTGTGGAGAATGCAGACTTAGTAAATGACGAATACTGGTTATATAATGAGCAAACTAGAAGTGGTGATTCGAGAAGTGCAAGTTTACCTAGTTCGTTTAATAAAGATTATACACAAGTATATAACATACCGGTTGATAGTTTTGGCGAAAAGAAATTTGATAATGAAGGTGTTATATCTGTATATAGACGTAGTGAAAACGGCGCATATACATACATTAGAAGTATAGTTTCTAGGTATAGAGGAAATGACAGAAAGTTTGGATCTAGAATAAATGTAAAACAAGTTAATAGTAAATATTATATTTCTGTAAGTTCAGAAGGCGACGAGTCTTTAAATAACTTTGGTACTATAGAATTTTTAACACATGGTCTTGATGATGAGCAATCATTAAGATATCGCGGTAAGTTTGATTTAAACTTAGATTATGTGCAAGGAGATATTGTAGTATTTAGAGGTGAATACTACGAAACATTAATTAATTTTATTCAAGATATTAATAATCCTATATTAGTTACAAATAATTTATACTGGAAAAATATAAGCTTTGTTTACGGTATTGATAAAGATTATAGAGGAGAATATGATCCTGTAATACCATACAGAGCTGGTGAAATAGTAAAATATGATGGTCCTGATAGCGGAAACAATAGGTTATTTGTTGCAAAAACTAACATTTCGGCAAATTCGTCATTTAACTATTTTCAATGGGATATTGTTCCAACTGGAATCGATTATTTAGGTTACATTCCTAACAATAGTGGATTTGTTGCATATGATTTTGCAGATTTTGATAAAAATGCATCGTATAATGTTGATTCGATTGTAGTGTATAACGAAAAACTGTATAAAGCAAATGATGATATAACTCCTAATAGTATTGAATTAAATCGCAGGTTTAATCCAAATGAATGGACAGAGCAATTTAATGCTAAAGATGAAGTATTTTTTGATCCAGAAACTAACATAATTAGATTTGGTGAAAAATTTGAATTAAGTACTACAGGTGACGTTCTAATTACAACTAGTACACAAGAAACAAATTCAACTCCTGAAACTATAGTTTTAGTATATAGAAAGATTAATGATAAATTTTATTTAGATCAGTCTATCTATCCAGATATACCAAATACCGGTTTTGCTAATTCTATATCAATCAGTCCAGACGGAAACACTATAGCAATCGGCGAACCATTTGATGATATTAATAAAATAGATCAAGGTAAGGTCCATGTATATCAGTTTAATGGAACAAGATTTACAAAAGGTCAAATGCTATATAGTCCTAGCAATGAAGAATCTGAATTGTTTGGCTTTACTGTAGCTGCAACTAATAATGGCATTTTTATTACTAGTGCAAACGGCGATAGTGTAATACCTACTATTTTTGATACAGGCGAAACTGCGTTTGATAATAACTTTACTAGATTTGCAGGTTCTAATAAAGATTCGGGTGTAGTTTATCACTATGAAAAAATTGAACAGAAATATCTTTTTGCAGAAGATCTAGTCTTACGTGATAAAGATGCAATATTGTTAGGTGAAAATTTAAAAATTAATAATAATCATGTCTATATGGGTATGACAAATATGATCTTAAACGATTACGATGTATTTTCAAAAAATAAATCGTACAAAAAAGGCTCTATAGTAGAATATGACGGTATAGCATATGTTGCTAACGCTGATATTACTCCAGGCTTAGTTATTGAAGATAGAGACTTTGATAATACAGAGTGGACACGTACTGCTCCTATTATATTGCCAGACGGAACATTAAATCAAAAGTCTAGAGGAACAGTTTTAGAATATCGTAAAGATTCGGGTAAAACAGCATGGACTAAAACAAGAGAAAAAATTGCTCCAGTTGATACAAGTAAAATTGAAAATATTTTCCTTTATAACAAAAGAACAGATCAAATACTAACTTACTTAGATTGGATAGATCCGATACAAGGAAAAATTGCAGGTCCTGCAGAACAAGAATTAACATATAAGATTCCGTTTGATCCTGCTCGATATAATGTAAGTGCAGTTGCAGGTGTATACGATGAAGAGAAATTTTGGGCTGAAGAAAACGTTGGAAAATTATGGTGGGACATTAGCGAAGCTAGATTTACATACCCTTATCAAGGCGACACGATTTATCAAAATGGTGCATTTAATAAATTAGAATTTAATACAAGTGTAGATGTATACGAATGGGTAGAATCAGAATTTACACCTAGTGAGTATGACGAAATTGCTGATACCGAAGAAGGATTATTAAAAGGCGTCAGCGGCCAGAGTATATACAGTGATGCAATCTATACACAAAAAACGTTTTATGATTCTGTATCTAATGCATATTTTGTTAAAAACTACTTCTGGGTAAAGAACAAAGCAACAGTTCCGTCTTTAGAAGATAGAACAATTAGTGCATTAGATGTTACAAAATTAATTACTAATCCTTCTGCACAAGGGTATCGACATGTAAACTTTCTTTCAGCTAATCGACTAACAATGCACAATATTAGTTCTTTTATTAATAACAAAGATATTGTTTTATCGATAAGATGGACTGAAGATACAATAGACCAAAATGTACATAATCAGTATCAGATTATAAGTGAAGGTCTTGAAACAAGTAGATTGAATACAGAAATAGAACAAAAATGGTTTGATAGTCTTGTTGGATATGATACAAATCTTAAAGTAGTTCCGGATATCACACTTTCTCCAAAATATAGATATGGAAACAAATTTAGACCAAGACAAAGTATGTTTGTTAACCGTGAAGAAGCATTGAAGCAAGTAATAGAACGTGTGAATATGATACTCAAAAAGAATATCATTGCTGATTTATATAATTTAAGTCCATTATCACAAGCACAAGTTGCACCTACTCAATTAAGTAGTCAATATGATGCAGTAATTGATACAACATCAGAATTACAATTTGTAGGTATATCGAAAGCAGAACAGGCAATACTTGAACCTGTTATACAAAATGGTAGAATTGTAAGAGTTAGAATTATAAATCCTGGTAGAGGCTACAAAGTTGCTCCTACATATTCTATTATAGGTAACGGTAATGGTGCCTCTTTTGATATTACAATTAATAATCTAGGACAAATTACAAATATAAATGTAGAATCACAAGGTAATAATTATGAAAGCAATACATTAATAAGTGTTAGACCATTTTCTGTATTAGTTAATAATGATTCAACAGTATTCGGCAAGTGGTCAATTTATAGATTAAACTATGATGAAAAAACCTGGTTTAGATATCAAGTACAAGAATTTGATGTTAACTTATTTTGGAATTATATTGATTGGTACCAAGAAGGTATAAATGAATTTACTGATATCGATTACGAAGTAGACCAAAGTTATGAATTATTAGGATTAGAGGCTACAATAGGCGATACAGTAAAAATTGCTAATATTAGTACAGGCGGTTGGTTATTATTGCGTAAAATAGCAAATGAATCTGTAGATGACTATACAGTAAATTATGAAACTATAGGCAGACAAAACGGTTCTATACAATTCTCAGATGCATTATATGATTTAGCAGGTAACTCTATCGGATATGACAATCGTTCATACGATAGTTATTTTTACGATTCTCAGCCTATTAAAGAAACAAGAATTATATTAGAAACAATAAGAGATAATTTGTTTGTAGATAACTTATCTGTAGAATATAATAAGTTATGGTTTGCAAGTTTAAGATATATATTCTCAGAACAAAATAATGTAGATTGGGCATTTAAGACTAGCTTTATAAAAGGTAAACATAATAAAGGAGTTTTAGATCAGCCTAGAAACTTCCAAAACAATACTTTACCAAGTTATACAGATTTTATTAATGAAGCAAAACCATATAGTTCGACTATACGAGAATTTGTAACAGATTATGATGCTTTTGATAATACAAGAAGCTCCACAACAGATTTTGATTTACCTCCTTTTTATTCTGAAAATACAAAAAGTATACAAACTTCTAAAGTTAAAGCACAAGAAACACAACTTATAGGCATAGATGATATTATGCTCGAGTATCCAAGGAAGCACTGGTTAGATAATGTAGGATACGAAATTACACAAATTAAAATAGCAAATCCAGGATCAGGATATCTTACAAAGCCAAAAGTTATTATAACCGGCGGCGGCGGCCAGAATGCAACAGCCGAAGCTTATATAAGCCAAGGAAAAATTGTAGAAATCAAAGTTACTAATGCTGGATCAGGATACATATCTAAACCAGATATTGAAATTATAGGCTCACAAGAAGACGATGGTACATCTGCAACAGCAAGTGTAATTTTAGGTAACGGTCTTGCACGTACAGCAAATATTAAAGTAAAATTTGATAGAATTAGTGGCAACGTATATATTGCTGAATTAACTGAATCAGAAACTTACTACGGAACAGGATCTAAATTTGTTTTTGACTTAAATTTTCCTATGGATCTAAATAATACCAAAGTAAAAGTATTAATAGATAATAAAGAACAATTAAGAAGTCGTTATACATTTGCAAATACAGAAAATTTAGATAAAACTTATACAAGAGAACAAGGACAAATAATATTTACTACTCCGCCTAATGTAGGTGCAGAAATTGTAATTGATTATTATAAGCCTATTAGTATGCTTACTGCACAAGATAGATTAGCATACGGATACAATCCTACTACAGGAATGTTTGGTATAGGTGAAAACAATGATGGTTCGATGAATTTTGCACAACTTATGGACGGTGTTGATTACGGCGGCGTTGAAGTAAGAAGTTTTGATTTTGAAGGACCTGCTGGTTGGGGATCTGGAGAATGGTATAGTACTTCATGGGACATATATGATAATACATATGAAGATGAAATATTTACATTTGACGGTTCAACTATTAGTATAAAATTAAGCCAGCCATTAGAACAAGATACAGAATATAATGTATATCTTAACGGTGTAAGAATTGATGATCCAAATTTTGATAGCGGCAAATTTGATTATACCGGTGTAATAATTAATAGCTTGATCGGCGACGGCACAACAGATACAATTTTCCTAGATGAGTTGGGTATTATTGTTGCTGATGGAGATGTATTAATTATAAGAAAAAATACAAGTGACGGCAGTGTTACTCCGGATACAGAAAGTTACGATACGGCACTTAGTGGCGGAGATTTAAACTATCAAACTGCCCAGGGTATAAATGCAGAAGATATTATTGTTGACGGTGACGGCTTTGTTACACCTACAACGTCTAAAGGTCCTGAAGAACTTGTTCCAGGACAACTAGTAGATACTCTTGATATTAAAGTATATCATAGAGAAGGTGACGGACAAGGAAAAATTTATTCACAAAGTTATAAAACTGACGGTACTGTAGAATTTAATTTAGAACTTACTCCTAGTACTAAAGATGCTGTAATAGTAAAATTAGATAATGTAATATTATCAAATGACAAGTATACTATTGATTTTGTTAATAACACAGTAACATTAAATGAAGTACCAGATAGTGAAAAAGAACTTAACATTATTACTATTAGTGCAGGACAACAAAAAATACTAACAGCTGATGCATTTGTCGGCGATGGCGTAAAATACGAAGTTATTGTTGATGTTGATTACACAGATCTATTAGATGTATTTGCAACTATTGACGGCGTACAAGTAAGCACTACTCTAGTAAATTACGACTCAACTGATAGTACCAACAAAAACTTAAAAGGAAATCTTTTAATACGATTTGATACTCCGCCTTCAGAGAATGCTCAGGTAAATTATATTGTATTTTATGATAACACAAAAATAAATTATAGTCAAGTTACAAAAGACGTATTTAAAGGTGATGGTTCGAGTGTATTATATAATTTAACACAATCTCCTTTGTATAAATTACCAACTCAACATAATACAATTATAAAAGTAGATAATAAAATATTAAATCCAGGATATAACAAACAGTTTGTTGTTGATTCTAATAATCGAATAGTTGAGTATGACGAATTAAGCGAAGAACTAGTAGGTACTACACAGTATAGTTTAGATTTGTTCCAGCAGCCCGGAGCATCTATTACTGTTAACGATTTACTTGTAATATTAAATGGAGAAACTATAACTTTCCCTGCACAGTGGAGATTTGATATATTTAATAATGCTATAGAATTAACACCTGGCACAGGAAATGAAGGTGATATTCTTGAAATATATGTTGTAACAGACGGCGAATATACAATAGATGGAACAGATGTAACATTTAAAGTGCCGCCCGCAGATAATAGTTTAATTGAAGTGATTAAATTTACAAATCACGATATATTACAAACTGAAAGAATCAATTTAGACGTTGTTGCTAGATCGATTATTTCCGAAGGTCAAGATGAGTTTGTAATTTATCATAGACTTACTAGAGGTGAAATTGAACTACGTTATCCTGCTATAGATGCACAATATGTTTGGGTAAGTATAAATGGTGAATTATTATCACCTACTGTAGATTATCATATAACTAGTGACTTGAAAAAAGTACAACTTTTAGAATTACCTAATCCTAACGATGTAATAGATATTATACATTTTGCTGCACCAGTAGTAACTAATACCTTTGCATTTAGACAGTTTAAAGATATGTTAAACAGAACACACTTTAAAAGATTAGATAGTGCTACTACTACATTATCACAAGATTTAAATTATTATGACTTGCGTATTGAAGTTATAGACGGAACTAAATTACCTGAACCTAATAAAGGTAAAAATATACCTGGTGTAATTTTTATTGAAGGCGAACGTATTGAATATCTAGTAAAAGAAGGTAATTTATTAAGACAGCTAAGACGAGGAACACTCGGTACTGGTACAAAGGATATAATCAATGCAGGAACTAATGTTTTTGATCAAGGAATATCAAAAACAATTCCGTACAGAGATCAAATAATTACACAAAACTTTACAACTGATGGCATATCGAGTAACTTTGCTTTAGATTTTGTGCCTAATAATTTAAATGAATTTGAAGTATTTTATGCGGGTAGAAGACTTAGAAAAAATGAAATAGATATTTTTGATCAAACATTGGCATTAGATTCGAGCGAAGGAGATGTTTTAACTCCAGGAGAATTTATATTACCAGAGTTTGACTTTACAGATAATACAAGACCACTAAGTCCAACTATAGGCACACAGCATATGCAAAGTGAATATATATTTACATGGAATGGAATATCTTGGAAATCAAATTCTTTAATACTAAATTTTGTACCACAAGAAAATTTACAAGTAACAGTAGTAAGAAAAATCGGAAAAACATGGACAACTCCTGGGGAATCACTTGTTGAATCTAATAATAATATAGCTAGATTCGTACGTGACAGTGACAGTGGGTTATTGGAATAAATACGTTGTAGGAAAACAAAAATGACAGATATTAATGATAAAAGTGGTATTCTTGTACAAGGACATATAAAGATCTTTGATCCAGAATCTAACGAGATTTTAATCGATAAGCGAAATGCAATCCACTATGAGAATATGAGTATTGCTCTTGCAGAAAGTTTAAGTAATGCAGGACAAGGTTTTATTAGTGAAATGAGTTTTGGAAGTGGTGGGACTAGTGTAGACCCAACTGGTATAATTACATATCTAACACCAAACACAACTGGAACTAATGCCAGTTTATATAGACAAACATTTAGCAAAATTGTAGATGACAGAAATGCTAATAATACAGATCCTGCACGTAATAAACTAGAAATTAGACACGTAAGTGGCACAAACTATACAGATGTTTTTGTATCATGCTTACTTGATTATGGCGAACCAGCTGGACAAGATGCATTTGATAATGCAAATACTCAAGAAAGTCCATTTGTGTTCGACGAGTTAGGATTACGTAGTTATAGTCCTACAGGCGACGGAAGATTAATAACACATGTTATCTTCCATCCTGTACAAAAAAGTTTAAACCGATTAATACAAATTGACTACACTGTAAGAATCCAAAGTTTGTCAGGAGTCTAATAAATGGCATATGAAATAAGATACACAGACGAAGCAAATAAAGGTGAAATAACAGTACAGGATAATACCATTAACACTGATACTAGTTTAAGCATTCCGGGTAGATTTAGAACTGACTACGGACAAGTAATAGGTGAAAATTTTTTACACTTGCTTGAAAACTTTGCAGCACCAAATGCTCCTGAAAGACCTGTAGAAGGTCAACTATGGTACGACAGTTCAGAGGGAGTAGATCAGCTTAAAATATATGACGGAACAAGCTGGCTTTCTGCTTCAGGTCTAAAAAAGGGAACGTCAGAACCGATTGCTAGTATATCTAATAGCGGTGACCTTTGGGTAGACACAGATAACCAACAATTATATTTATATACAGGCGCTGGCTGGGTATTAGTTGGCCCTAGTTTCTCAGATGGATTAGTTACAGGCGCAACTCCTGTAACATTAATAGGCCAAGATAATGTAGAATATACTGTATTAAAAATTGATATAAGAGATGTAACTGTAGGTATAATATCCAACGATGAATTTTTTCCTAAAACTACGATACAAGGGTTTACTGCCGGAATCAAAAAAGGATTTAATTTAAGTAATACAAACGATGCTTATAAATTTAATGGAGTTGCTGAGCAAGCATTAAATGTAAAAGTAACAAATGACCCTACTGATGGTACAAAAGTTGTTAGTGCAAATGACTTATTGCGTTCAGATTCTCCTAGTACAACAAATTTTAGTTTAAGAGTAAAAAATGATTTAGGATTAGAAGTCGGAACAACAGGACAACTTAAAATTCAAGCTGAAGGTAATCAAGGTATTATACAGCATACATCTTCGGGTAGTAATTTAGATATTAGAGTAAAAGATGGCGCAACTACTAAAACTGTTATTAGAGTTGATTCTTCGCAAAATGTAGGTATTAATAACTTAGATCCTGATCAAGCGTTAGATGTCATAGGTAATATACAATTAAGTCCTTCGTCGACAGACACTACATTAGGCAGGATAATTGTTAAGAATAGCGAAAACAGTCTTGCAGAAGATGAAGGGTCTATTACTACATTAGGCGGAATCGGTGTAGGTAGAAATATATATGTTAATGGCGATGCAATAATTAAAGGTGTACTTTCGTCAGGCAATATTTCACCGAGTGAAAATGGCGTATTTAATATAGGTACAAATATTAATAGATTTGATCAAATTTATGCTAACACATTTTTCGGTCAATTCCAAGGAAATTTAGACGGAACTGTATCGGGTAGATCTGGATCATCGGAGAGATTAACTACTGCTACAACTTTTAGAATGGAAGGCGATGTAAGTGCATCAAGTTTTTCCTTTGATGGTAAATCAGGAGAAAATACAAAAACATTTGTTACTACAGTTGGAGATGGATTCATATCTACAAAAGAAGAATTATTTTCTACTGATGATAGATTAGAAGTTTTAGTAAATAAAAATTACGGATCAGATCAAGGCATTTATAAAGTAAATAGACTTAATTTTTTAAGTGGATTACCTACTTTGCCGATTGGCATTATTTTGCCATTTGGTGGCGCCGAAGAACCAAATGGATGGTTACTTTGTGATGGAAGACAGGTTTTAAAATCAGAGTTTACTGCACTATTCCAAAAAATAGGATATTCGTTCTTAGATCCAGACTTCTTAGATGACGGCGGCGTGAACTTATTTGCATTACCTGATATGAGAGGTAGATTTCCTTTAGGTTTAGACAATATGAATGATAGTGCCGCGGGCAGAGTTACTAGTAGTGGTGCCACAGCAGTAGGCAACAATTTAGGTAACGAAAAAGCTACAATTGATGTTTCTAATTTACCTGAACACGAACACGATCTTAGAGGCGATGCAGGTTCACAATACTATGCAATTAGAGACAATACTGGTGCTCCATTAGATACTCAAGCTATTCAATATGATGCACCTACAGGGTCACAAGCCGGTCAAGCTTTGCCCTCAAGTGGCGGTATCAAAACTACACAAAATTTAGGTACGCCTATGGACATTATGAATCCTTACTTGGCATTAAATTATATTATCTATACTGGAAACTAATATGAGTTACAAACTTAATAAAACAAACGGATCGCTACTTACAGATTTAATTGATGGACAAATTGATACTTCGTCAACTAATCTTGTATTAGTTGGTCGAAACTATGAGGGATTTGGAGAATTTATAAATGAAAACTTTATAAAAGTTTTAGAAAATTTTTCAAACACTGCACCTCCTAGTAATCCTTTAGAAGGACAGCTATGGTGGGATGTAACTGGTAAAAGACTACAAGTATTTAATGGAGAAGAATGGAAAGTAAGTGGAGGACCATTTGTAACGCCAACTAGACCACAAATGGTTGCTGGCGACTTATGGATTAATTCAGAAACAAGACAGATTTATTTCTATGACGGTTCTAATTTAGTTCTTATAGGACCGGCGTACAGTTCCTTACAAGGTATTAGTGGATTTCAAATTGATTCTATTAAAGACGTTCAAAGTAGAGCAAGACCTGTTGCAAAAACATTTGTTGCAGGTAACTTAGTTTCTGTAACAAGTAATATAGACTTCACTCCAACGCCTGAGGAAAGAATTGCTGACCTTGTAACAGCATCTAATCCTACAGGAACAATTCGAAAAGGTGTAAATGTATTAGATACTACTAACTTTAAGTTTAGAGGAACAGCAACTTCGTCCGAAGCACTTATTAACGAAGCTGGTGATGTGCTAACAGCAAACCAGTTTCTTCCAAATGATGCTGCTGGTGAAACATCAGGCACACTAACTATCAGAAATAATGGTGGTATTATTATCGGTGCCGATCTTAACAATGTGCAAAAAATTGTAGGTACTACATATATTACTGAAAACCAACTTACAGATCACGATTATTCTATTAGAGTTAAAGGTACAGCATATGACACTGTATCTACTGATGCTTTATATATTGATTCTAGCGAAGCTAGAGTAGGTATTTTCAATGGTGCTCCTGAAGCAATGTTACATATCGGTGCACCGAATACTCCAGTAGGAGTTTCTACAGATGTTATTATAGAAGGAAACCTTACTGTAAGAGGAGAATCTACTTCAGTAGATGTAAACGTGCTAAAAGTACAAGATATTAATATAGAATTAGGTATTACTGAAGATAGTACACTTTTAGATGATCAATTCGTTGACGGCGGTGGCGTAATATTAAGAGCAAGCGGAGTTGAAAAGTCTATTTTATGGAATAGAGTAAACAATGCATGGACAAGTAATGTTAATTTTGACGTAGTTCAAGGCCGATCTTATAAAATTAACGGAGTTAATAAGATTTCTGCAGATAGTATAGATAACAGTGTTCTATATGCTGAAGGTCTTGTGAGAATAGGTACACTTCAATATTTAAATGTCGACAATATTAATTTAAACGCAGCAACTATTACTACAAGTTCACCGCTAAACATTACATCAACTGGCGCAATTACTGTTAACAATCAAAGAATGACAGGATTAGCTGATCCAACAAAACTTCAAGATGTTGCTACAAAAAATTATGTTGATATACAAAATAGAAGCGAACGTTTATCTCTAACACTAGATACTACAGGATTAACAGATAATCAAATCGGATATATTATGTCGAGTGTATATCCGGTATACGTTCCTGGTCAACCACAAATAGCAGAATACAGATTAAGAGAAGAAGGCACAGAAGCCTTTGTAGTTACACAAAACCTTGCAGGTTCTACTGCAACAAATATTGACATTGATTCTGTAAAAAATGTGTCGTTTGTTGCTGTTGACTCAAATGGCACACAAAACGAATCAGTTGTACAAGATATTAACTTCTTCCCTGCTACAGGAAACGTTGCAGTTAGCATATCTAGAGGATTGAAAAAGTTTACAGTAGTAGGAAATACGTGGCAATTTAGCAGTGATGTGTATACAGATTACACATTAGCGCCTGGTTGGCCTTAATAACAAAAATACGATAAATAATATAATACAGTCGAAGGGTAGAACTAAATGGCATATCAAATTGATAGATACAACAATACTATTTTAGCTGTTGTAGAAGATGGTACAATTGATACAACAACTGATCTAAAATTTATAGGTAAAAACTATGCAGGATACGGCGAAATTCAAAATGAAAACTTTTTGTATTTGCTAGAAAACTTTAGCGGCGCTAATCCACCACCGAGAGCAGTAAGCGGTCAAGGATGGTATGATAGTAATGCAACTAAATTAAAGTTTTATGATGGAAATAAATGGCGTACAACAGGAGGTTCTGAAACATCAGATACTGAACCTACAGGATTAGCAACTGGTGATTTTTGGTGGGATACTTTAAATGAACAATTGTATGTATATAACGGTACACGATTTATATTAATAGGTCCGCAAAATGCAGGCGAAGGTGTTACAACTATGTTAAGTGCTACCCTACTTGACACAGCAAGTAATCCACACTCTGTTATATTAGCGTATGTAAATGATGAAGTAATTCAAGTTGTAAGTGCTGACGAATTTGATATTGGCCCAGCAAACCCTATAACAGGATTTGATAGACTAAAACAAGGTATTACATTAGTTAATACTATGCTCGGATCCAACGGCATAACAAGCTCAAACCATAGATTTTACGGTACAGCATCTAATGCTGAAAATTTAGGCGGAATTTCAGCAGATAATTTTGTATCTAAAATTACTCCAGAGTTTAATGTAAGAAGTAAGTTTGTTGATGCTGGGCTTTCGATAGGCGGTTCATCAGGAGTATACAGTGAAGACTTCAAAATCTATGTTGACAGATTAGCTGGTCCTACTTTAAATCATGGAATATTACAACATGATACTGGAGCTTCAACAAAAATTTCTATAAAAACAAATGACAATCTAGGAGCATTAACAGATGTAGTTAGTATCGGAACAGTAAGCGGAACACAATTAGGTATAACACCGGGTGTTGATAATGCTTACATTTTAGGATCTAGCACTAGAAAATGGCAAACAGTATATGCAACACAATTTAATGGAATGGCATTAAATGCTCAAAATCTAAAATATGATAATTCAGATGCAAATTTAGCTGCAGGCTCCACAGCCTCTACACCGAATACTGTAGCAGTAAGAGACGCACAAGGCGACATATATGCAAATCTGTTTCAGGGTACTGCAACATCGGCTAGATATGCTGACTTAGCAGAAAAATATACAACAGCAGAAGAATTACCAGCAGGTACAGCAGTTGCAGTCGGCGGTGAAGCAGAAGTTAAACCAGCAAGTGCAAGCAATATGTGTATCGGAGTTGTTTCAACTGATCCAGCATATATGATGAACAGCGAAGCAGAAGGCCAGTACATTGGTCTTAAAGGACGTTTGCCAGTAAGAGTAAAAGGTCCAGTTTCAAAAGGTCAAGCAGTATATGCATGGGAAGATGGCGTAAGTACAACTATTGCTTCGTCGGCATTAGTGGGCATTGCACTTGAAAGCAATAATGATGAGGGCGAAAAACTAGTAGAGTGTGTATTAAAAGTATAAGGAAACGTTTATGGCCGTTAATAATTTAGTTACAGCAGCACGATATAATAATTTACAAGCAAGAGCTGAAACAATTTTAGGTTCAGGCGCAAATAATGAAGGTTATGGACAACTTTTACAAAGTTCTTCTGTTTTAACTAACACATTAGTACAAGCAAGTGATATGAATAGTTTATATACCGATATGATTAATGCTAGAGTACATCAAACAGGTACTATTCCTAATAGTATAGGACAACTTGTTGCAAACTTAGATGTCATTACAGATGACGATGATGCTCCGTATAATATAACTTCGTTTAGAGCATTTGAAGAATTAATGATCGATATTGAATCTGATAAATTTTTATTAAGCCCGCAACAGTCGACGGTACAGTCAGGATTAAGTGTAACAAGAACAACTTCTTGGAATGGTACAATACAACATGATTTTAATGTAGTTTTTGGCGGATATAACTTATCAGATGGCAGTTCGGTAACTCCTCAAGATCATATTAGACACTTCTTTAACAGCGGCGGCGAAATAAGAATTTCTAGTAATTTGAGTAATACTGTCGGAGCCAAAGGTTCTGATTGGGCAAGTATGTTAAGTAATACTGGTATAATTAGTTTTGATCATACATCAACAACACCAGCAGGTTCAGGTACAGGTTCACTAATTGGTTATTTTGATTTGACACCAGGATTTACAACAATTTTTCAAAAATCTGGTTCTTCTGTATATAGCGAAAACATATATAAAGTATCTGCAGGGGCCGTTGAAGGCTCGGCAACAATTAATTTTAGAGTTGAATATAATGATTTTGATACAGGTGATCCAAACTATGACGAAAATGTACAAGGATCTCTTTCAAATATAATACAAGTACAAAGAGCTTCAGGTGTACACGTTGATGTGCCTACTCCGCTGTTTACTACCATTTCGTATATTTAAATTCTAATCAGTTGACATATGCTATAAAATGTGCTATATAATATAGTAGGAATTGGAGAAGTTTTTTGGTATCGATTTTAGCAACAAGATATAATAATTTACAAAGTCGAATACAAGCTGTATACGGCAATGCAATTAGCTTATCTTCTGGCACCGGATATGGACAAACAGTTCGCTCGTCTCAAGTTGTTCCTCTTACATTTGTAGATAAAACTTTTGATCCGAGTACAGATGTAAACTATTCTACTGATACAATTACTATTAGCGGTCATAATTTAATTGACAAACAATTTGTAAGATATAATGCAAATGGAAATACTCCTATTGTAGAAGAAATGAATGAGCATTCTCATTATTATGTAAAAGTAATAGATGGAAATAATATACAATTATACTTAGATGAATCTTTTACTAGACAATTAAATTTTATTTCAGGTGCTTCTAATACACATATTTTAACAGAACTAGATGCAGAATCTGTAGAAGCTGAAGATTACTTTAATTTATATAAAGATATAGTAAGCGCACGTATACATCAAGTAGGACCTGCATTTACAATAGGTAATAGTGCAGCACTTGCAATCGGTGATGTAATTGCAGAACCATATTTACAAGATTTAGAAACACTTATGTCTAGTGTTGAAACTGATAGGGCATTAATTGCAGACCCGTCCCAGGTTTCAGAAGAAATATTAAGAGACGGGACTAATACTCCAGTAACTAGTGTTAGAACATCAGCATGGAACGGCACACGGTCACATGAAATAAATCTTACATTTCCTACACAAGGACAACAAACTGGATATTGGAATGCCGCTGGCGAGATAATTTTCACCCCATCGCTAACAGGGTATAGCGGATCTAAATCAGGTGATTGGTCTACAATGTTATCGGGTATAGGTTCTATAACTTTTGATAGAACAGGCGTAAACGTATCAGGTGTAGCAAACTTTGTTGATTCAACTATTACTCCTTATAATTTAACAACTAGCTATCAGTTATTAGCTGAAAGATTCGGAGCAAGTTATGCAAATAACAGATTTAGAATATACGCTAAAAGAAATTCTAATAATCAGTTAGGATTTAAAGTAGAGTTTGCTGACCTAGATAGTCCAGGTGGCTTTGGTGTTGATGAAAATGTTAATGGTACATTAACGAGTCTAGTAGAGCTTTATAGACCACTAGGTACAATGATTATTAACGGTGTAACATATAATACAGTAACATTTAATGTAACTGGGCTTACAGTACAATCTTTGTAGTCATTTATTGTTTGACAAATATATATTTCTGTTATATACTGTAACTACAGTTATATGGAGAAATATATGGACGAGCGTTTAGAAAAAGCACTAAACTTTTCTAATTACATGGTAACATTATCAAATCAAAAGCGTATTTTAAATGAACAATTTATAGAAAATACGTTGTATTATTATAATGGATGTCAGTTTACTGTAACTAAAGAATTAATAAATTTTGTAAATTTATTAAATGAAAACGACAATGACAATACAGTTTTAATAGATGATAATAATATACCTGTAAATGTAGATAATATAAATTCTTTCTTAGTTGATATACTCGATGTATACTTTTCTGCATCTAATACTTACCTAACCGAGTATAACAAATTAAAATCTCAAAGATCAGTAGAAAAATTAGTAGATTATGACTAAAGGTATATTATTATTTGCAAATAATAACGAAAAAGTAGATTATGTAAAGCAAGCAGCGTTTGTTGCCAAAAGGTGTAAAACTTATTTAGATCTTCCAGTATCCGTTGTGACAGATTCTGTAGGTTATGCAGAATCTTTTGAAGTTTTTGATAATGTTATTAAATTAAATGAAGAAAATTTAAAATCAAATATTAAAACTTATTTTGACGGTTCTTTATCTCAGTATCGACTTCCATGGCGCAATAATTCTCGAACTTTGTCATATGAGTTAAGTCCGTATGACGAAACAATTGTAATGGATACTGACATAATAATATGTAATGATAAATTAAAGGAAGCCTTTTCTAGCCTACAAGATTTTCAGATATATAAAGACTCTTTTGATTTAGCTGACTGGAGAGATCAATCTGAGTTTAAGCATATAAGTGATGCTAGTGTTGAGTTTTACTGGGCAACTATATTTTTCTTTAGGAAAACTAAAAATAATGACATATTTTTTAATTTAGCTAAACATATCGAACATAACTGGTGGCACTATAAATCTTCATATCAAGTACCAGCTCTGTTTAGAAACGATTTTGTTTTTAGTATTGCTATTCACATAATGAATGGATTTCAAAAAGGAACGTTTGCAGCACCGTTATCTGGTAGACTATATCATATTTTAGATAGAGATGTTGTAATAAAATTAGATAATAATGAGATTATATTTTTAATACAAAAAGAAAATTATACTGGAGAATATACACTTATTAAAACAAAAGATTTAACTATTCATGCTATGAATAAATTTAGTTTAGGTAGGGCTATTAATAAGGAGTTTGAAAATGACTAAGGGCATAGTAATGTTGGCACAGAATACAGATGAAACCGACTATGTCAAACAAGCATATTTAAATGCGTTAAGTATAATACATACTAATCCTAATACAAAAGTAAGCTTAATTACAAATGATCCTGTAGATAAAAACTATAAAAATATATTTGATAAAATAATTGATATTCCCTGGAATGATTCAGCTGTTAATGATACATGGAAAGTTTCAAATCGTTGGAAGATTTATCATGCATCACCATATGACGAAACTATTGTAATGGATACTGATATGATTGTATTACAAGACATTTCTTCGTGGTGGAAAATTTTAAATAATTATGAATTGTATTTTGTAAAAAATGTAAAAACATATAGAGGTGATCGTATACAAAATAGTTATTATAGAAAGGCATTTCAATTAAATGACTTACCTAATACATATGTAGGATTTCATTATTTTAAAAAATGTGATACTGCAATGAATTTTTATAAGATGTTAGAAATAGTTTGTAATAACTATGAAGCGTTTTATTTTAAATTTATATCAAAGAATACTCCTAAATTTTTAAGTATAGATGTAGCAGCATCGTTGGTTATTAAAATTCTTAATATCGAAGATCAAGTAACAAATGATAGAATAAGTATACCTACATTTACACATATGAAAAATAATGTACAGGGTTGGAAAAAGATAGCAGATACCTGGCAAGACAGAATTGACTATTTTGTAAATGATGAAGTAGAACTTATTGTCGGAAATTATATACAAACTGGAATATTTCATTATACTGAAAAAGATTTTTGTAACGATAAACTTATATCTCTTTATGAATCAAAGCGAGAAAATTAATGGATCTACTTGACCTTATAAAAAATACACAAGTTCCAAATAAAACTTTTGCATACTATGATACTAAATCAGGCGATGTATGGAAAGTTGGACCTGACGATAATGATAAAAATACTTCCAAAGTAGAAATTAATGAGTTAGAAGAAAAACAAATTAAATCAAAAGAAAAATCTCTAAATGATTTTTGTGTACAGTATAATAAAAAAGATAAATTGTATCAACTAATAAGTAAAACTGCTTCAGAAGATTTATTAAACTGGAATAATTTTAAAGAAATTTTGTTTAAAAAACACGGTGATATTACAATTGAACAAATAGTTGACTCAAAAGTATGGAAAATTACGATAGGCACAGAGTTTTATAATACTGTTATATCGAAGAATATAGGCAATCATAGACTTTTCAAATGTAGTATAACAAAAAGACATGATCCTCGTAAATTAATAAGACTTTTAGAGTTTGACCTTTATCAAACCTCTAAAGATTATAAAGACGAACATGTATACAAAGGTATTAAAGTAAAGGATAATAAAAAAGATTCAGTATACTACCCTGGAGATCATGTATTTCACAATAACAAAATTTATTGTTTAACTAATGATTATTTAGATATTGATTTAGATAAGGTTGTAATTGATAGTGTATTTACTAATAGGAAAGATACACCTACAGGCGGTTTATACATAAAGGACAATTTGATATGGTTAATTTTAGAGAAAAGAGAAGAAATTACTGCAAAAATTCCTTTCATATTTGATCAAGAATCTGACCTAGAACAATTAAGTATATATACAACAGTTGCATATGATTGTAATAGAAAGGCACAAAATGAATAACTTTAGAGTAGCAGACTGTGATATTATTTATTTGTCATATGATGAACCAAATGCAGAAAAAAACTATGCAGATTTGTGTAGTAAAGTTCCTTGGGCTAAACGTGTACACGGGGTAGAAGGATCAGATGCAGCGCATAAAGCATGTGCAAAACTAAGTGAAACAGAACGTTTTATTACAGTAGACGCCGATAATAAAATAGATGGTTCGTTTATAAATCAAGAAATACCGTTTGATCAATTATCTAATTTAGAAAATAGTGTAATAAGTTGGTGCGGCAAAAATATAATTAACGGGTTAATGTACGGCAACGGCGGCATAAAATGTTGGCCTAAAGATTATGTTCTTAATATGAAAACGCATGAAAATGCGCCAGACGATAATCCACATGCACAAGTAGACTTTTGTTGGGATTTAAATTATATTCAACAAAATAGTTGTTTTTCAACTGTGCATAATAATGCAACACCGCAGCAAGCATGGCGTGCAGGTTTCCGTGAAGGTGTTAAGATGACGCTGGACGAAGGTGTGCGTACTAGCAAATATGATTTAGTAAAAGGACATTGGAAAAATTTACAACGTTTATATATTTGGTTAATGATAGGTGCTGATGCAGAACATGGTGAATGGGCAATTCTCGGCGCCCGTGCAGGATTGCATATGACAATGTGTACAGATTGGGATTTTATAAATGTGAGAGATTTTGAATACTTAAATGATTTATGGAAAGTGTCTTTCGAATCAATTGAAGATGTTGATTATGAAATAGAAGAATATGGAATTAAATTAATTAATGAACTAAACATTCCTATTGCAGAACAGCCGTTGAATGCACAACAAAGTAAATTCTTTAAATCAGTTTACCAAAATCCATCTAGAAATTCTAGAAAACTTATAGATATCGAAAAGTAATGAGAAAATCAAAAACCTTTTGTGCTATGCCATTTATTAGTACTATGTTAAACACTGATGGTAAAATGCGTTATTGCTGTATTGCAAGCGGCCCAACAGCCTTTGCACGTAATGCAGATGGATCTCCTATGATGGTTGGCAAAAACAGTGTAGAAGATGCATGGAACAGTGAAGTTTTTAAAAATGCTAGAAAAGATATGCTCAACGGTGTTCAAGTAGAAGCGTGTAAGCATTGTTACAAACAAGAAAGTATAGGCTTAGATAGCTTTAGAACTAGAATGACTGCTGAGTGGCGTAATAGACTAGGACCCGAACTGCACAACTTTATTAATAGTGCAAAAGAAAATAACTACGAAGTAAAATTACCACCTGTATATTTAGATCTTAGACTAGGAAACTTGTGTAATCTTAAATGTCGTATGTGTAATCCGTTTAATAGCAGTCAAATTGCTAAAGAACACTTTAGCTCATACGAAAAAAGTGAAGAATACAAAGAATTTTGGAATAATAACTGGGGACCAAATCCTACTTTCTTAAAAGACAGCGACTTAAATTTTGATAGTAACTTTTTATGGAATGAGATTATAGGTCTTATTCCAAATTTAAGTAAAGTTTATATGACCGGCGGCGAGCCTACTCTTATAAACAACAATTATAGATTTATGGAAGAAATAGTTGCAGCAGGATATCAAGATAAGATTGAAATATTCTTTAACATTAACTGCACAAACGTAACTGATAAATTTTTAAGTCTAATTAGTAAGTTTTCTAACATAAAAATTAATTGTAGCCTAGATGGATACGAAAAAGTAAATGATTATATACGCTCGCCTAGCAAGTGGAAAAAAATTGATGAAAACTTTCAAAAGATTGCACAACTAAAAAATGTTAATTTAGACGTTTCACCAGTTGTACAAACTTATAATGTTTTAGATTGTCATAATATGCTATATTATGTAGATTCTATTAGTGAAAAATACGACAGGCCAATTGGCATTGACTATTTGATAAACGATCATCCGTTTTACTTAGATGTAACAATACTACCGCAGCATATTAGAGAAAAGGCTGCACTTAATTTAGAGTCGTATCAAGGTAAGCTATTAAATGAACCGAGAATTAAAACTACAATTCAGGGCATCATTAATCTAATGCGCAAAGAACAGCATCAAGATCATGAAACACTAATGAAAAACTTTTTAAATTATACTCGTATGCTAGACAAGACTAGAAACGAAAGTTTTAAAGATGCTATTCCTGAACTTGCAAAGGAACTAGGCGTTGAATAAGACTATTTGTTCATATCCTTTTTTTGCAGCGGCTATTAGGCCAAACGGCTTAACAATACCTTGCTGTAGATATCCTCACATTGACGAAGAAGATAGCTATGTTTGGAATGATCGTGTGCGTAATACAGCGCATTGGAAAGACATTAGAGATAAAATGCTATCTGGAGAATCTGTAGAAGGTTGTCACGGGTGCTATCAAGATGAGCGCAACGGCCTACGCAGTATGAGACAGCATAGTCTTTCAAAATTTACACCTACTGAAAATAAAACTGTGCCAGTACAACAATTAGAAGTAAGTTTTAGCAATCTATGTAACTTAGCATGTGCGCATTGTAGTGGATTTTTTAGTAGTAAATGGCAAGCTGAAGATAAAAAAGCAAATAGAGTAGAAACAAAGGGATTTTTAAAAAATGACTTTGATTTTGAAAAGTGGGATTTATTAGATGTAACTGATCTAAAGATTATAGGCGGCGAGCCTTTTATGGAAGGTGCTAAATTTAAGAAACTGTTACGTAGTTTAGATTTAACTAAAGTAAATTTACAAATTTGTACTAACGGAACTATATTACCTGATCAAGAACTAAAAGATTTAATCGAACAATGTAATAATGTATATTTGTGTGTAAGCATGGACGGTATATATACTGCAAACGATTGGTATAGATGGCCTTCTAAATTTGATGATTGTATTTCGATAATTAAAACATTTGAAGAATGGTGGCAACATAAAAGTAACGTGCATTTTATTATTCACACTGTAGTAAATTTAGTTAATGTATTAGAACTAGATAAATTGGTAGATTACATACACAATAATTTGCCTTTGTGGAAGGTAGAATGGGATTGGATTAGATGGCCGCATTGGCAACAACTAAGTTCGTTGCCTAGTAGTACCAAACATAATCTTATAGAAAAATTTAATCGGTTGAATTTAGACTATAACTATGCTATAATTGATAATCCCTACAAAGTTACGATCGAAAGATTAAGTGAGGATCAAATAGATAGCTGGCAGCTAGTAAAAGAAAATATTAGTAGTCTAGATAAAGAACGAAACTTAAACTTTTTAGAAATGGTACCTTCTTTTAAAGAGATATGGAATTTAAATGACTGAATCGAAAACATTTTGCGTTTTACCTTGGACACACATGGCTACATGGACTGACGGCAGTGCCTTACTATGCTGTGTTGCTAAGAACAGTTATAAGCATAACTTAAACGATCAAACAGTAAGTGAAATATGGAACAGCGAACATTGGAAAGATGCTCGAAAAAAGATGTTGTCTGGACAAAAAGTCATGGCATGCGAACACTGCTATAAAGAAGAATCAGCAGGCATCCGCAGTCATCGTATTAATGAAAATACATTATGGAAACGAGAACTAGGCGAGGATAAAATCAACAGTTTAGTTGAAGCTACACAAGAAGACGGCACACTCGAAGAAGATTTAGTAACACTAGACTTTAGATTAGGCAATACTTGTAATCTACAATGTGTGATGTGTAGGCCTCAAGACAGCAGTATGTGGTTAAATCCTGCTAAAAAACTAGCAGAAGAATTAAAGTCAGATGCAAAGTGGGATTGGAAGCACAAACTAGAAATTGATACTACAAAGTTCGAATGGTACAAAAAAGAAAAACTATGGCAAGACTTTGAGCCTATGTTTGCAAACATACGTCATATGATTTTTGCCGGTGGCGAACCTCTGCTTATAAAAGAACATCATAGAATGCTACGAAAACTTGTAGAGACAGGACATAGTAAGCATATTAATCTAAGATATCATACAAACGGTACAGTATTGCCAGAAGAAGTATTAGAACTTTGGAAAGAGTTTGGATATGTAGAACTAATGATTAGTATGGATGCCTGGGGCAAGCATCATGATTATGTGAGATATCCGGCTGACTGGAATGTTATACAAGAAAATCTAAATACATTAGATAATACACCTGATAATATTGAAGTAAAAATACTTTGCACAGTACATGCAATGAATATATTTTATATTCCAGACTTTGCTACATCGTTACTTGAACAAAACTTTAAAAAAATAGGTATAAGACACCATAATGGATTATTCCATGCAGGAACAGTACATTGGCCGAGATATCTTTGTACGCAAATGTTTCCTAAAGAAATAAAAGATAAAATAAAAGACAAATGGGCTAGCTTAAAATTGCCCGACAACAAACAATGGAATGAAAAGATTTCTCATCAAATAGATTTTATGTATCAAGAAGACTTGTCGGAGTTATATCCGCAATACCTAGATTATATTCAAGGTCTTGATAAGATTCGAAACACAAGTTTTCAAGATACATTTCCAGAGTTTCACAATATATTGGAGCAATATAATGGATAAGGTAGATAAGTTACGTAAAGAAATAATCGAAAGTGATACTTTTTGTTTTTATCCTTTTTTAGAACTAAGCACTAATCCTGCAGGACATGTAAAACCTTGCTGCTATTACGCTGATACATTAAAACCAGAACTTGACAGCGGCGTTGATGATCAGTTTGTTATATCTCACGGCAATACATTTGAAGAAGTTTGGAATAGCAATAGTTTAAAAGATATTAGAACTAAAATGCATAAAGGTGAAAAATTATCTGCATGTGACATTTGTTATAGAGATGGCATTGCAAGTATGAGACAACGGTCTGTTAATGAATATAAAAATAACAGAGAAGTGTTAAACAGAGTGAGCGATATATTAGATAACAACGGACACTCTGATAAGACTCCAAAGAGATTAGAACTAAAACCTAACAACTTATGTAACTTAAAATGTGTAATGTGCAACAGTTATGATAGCAGTCAGATAGCAAAAGAATTAAAAGCACTTGCAAAAACACATGGCGGAATTGAAGTTAATACAGGAAGATTTGAAAAGATATCAGACAAGCCTGGCATAATAGAAAACAACAAAGATTTTGCAGGAATAGATGTTCCAGACTGGAGTGATGACGAAAACATATGGAATAGTTTCTGTAAAATATTACCTGGCATAGAAACATTAAGTTTTGCCGGAGGCGAACCACCGTTAATGCCTTGGGTAAGCAAAGCACTACAATATGCAGTTGATAATGGGTTAAGTCAAAATATTAACGTACATGTTGCTACTAATTTAACAAACATACATCAGAGTTTTCTAGATTTTATGCCACATTTTAAAAAGTTTGAACTCATTGCTAGTATTGACGGTACGGAAAAAGTTCAAGAATATTGTAGATTTCCTAGTAAGTGGTCGGCACTTTCGACTAATTATAAAAAAGCAAAATCATATTTAAGTGCTAATAATGTTAAATTAACAACTAATATCACAGTAAATTTATTAAACGTATTAAATTTAACTGATTTGTTATATTGGATAGAAGAACAAAGTACAGAATATCCGTATTTCAAAGAATGGCCTTATAACATAAACTTACTTTACTTTCCAGAAGGACAGGCAGTAAATAATCTTTCTGAAAGAAATAAAATACTTGCAATAGATAGATTAGAAGAATATAAGAAAAACTCATTGATACTTAAAGAGTTTCCTGAAATTGTTCATAAAATAGATCTAGTAATACACGAAATACAAACTCCTCGTAATGAAAAGCACTTTGAAAGTTTTAAAAATAGAATAAAAGTATTAGATAATTTTAGAAAAATTGATCATAAACAATATATACCGGAGTTAGATTTATGAATTCTAAAGATGTTATTTGTCCATATCCCTGGACACATTTTAGCACACATACTGACGGCAGAATGAGAATCTGTTGTAATACTAGTACTAGTGGTGATATACTAGATTCAGACGGTAATCCTATATACATCGATGAAATAAAAAATATTAAAGATTATTTTAATCAAGATTTTTATAAAAATATACGCAAACAAATGTTAAATGGAGATAGGCCTAATATATGTAGTGCATGTTATTCTATAGAAGATAAAAATGGAACAAGTGTTCGTAATGGTGTTTTGCAATCTTTTGAAGTTGAAAAATTTACTGATAATACAGATTTAGAAACTGGAGAAATTATTAATTTATCAGTAGAAAGTCTAGATTTGTCTTGGAGCAATAAATGCAATCTACAATGTAAAATGTGCGGTCCTTGGGCATCAAATCAGCTTGAAACAGAATACAATGATTTGTATAAATTTTTTGAGCCTCTTGATAATAATAAATGGTCTTACAAAAATTTAAAAATAACATTAGATAAAATATCGGCTACTGTTACAGAATTACTAGTAACAGGCGGCGAACCTTTACTAAACAATGATTTTTTAGAATTTTGCGATTACTTACATAATAATGATTTAAGCAAAAATATTATATTTACGTTTCATACAAATTTAACTATTATGCCTAAGAAATTTTTTGACAGATTGTCTAAATTTAAAATGGTACGTATGCATATAAGTATAGATGCTGTAGGAGATTTATACGAATATGTAAGGTATCCAGGCAAATGGAGTGTTGTTGATAGGAACTTTAGGAAGTTAATAGAATTGATTGAAAATCATCCTACTTATGAAGTTGAAATACACACTGTATTTCAAACTTACGGAATTCATGGATTTGTAGATATATTAAAATACTTTAATCAGTTTTCGCATATAGAGAATTTTAGAACTATTCCGTATTTTATTTGGCCATATAGTCCGTCGCATTCTTGTACAAGTATATTAAGAAAGAAACATAAACAAAAACTTAAGAATCAAATACTTAAACATGCAGATAAAATGAAAAATGATCGAAACACATATCTTTATAACCAACTCATTGCATGTATTAATTTAATGGAAACTACAAAACCTAAAATGGAGATAGAACAGTTTAAAGCTCATGTTGAAAAACAAGACAATTATAGAAAACAAGATACAAAAAAATACCTACCGTGGTTATATCTTGACAAACAATAAAAAATAAAGTATAATAAAGTATGTATGATATAGTTTATATAAGTTATAAAGAAATTAATGCTGAACAGAACTGGAAAAGATTAAAAGAAGATTTTCCAACTGCAAAGCGTGTGCATGGTGTAAAAGGAATACATCAAGCACATATTGCCGCGGCTAAAAAATGCTTTACAAAAATGTTTTGGATTGTAGATGCAGATGCAAGAATTGTAGATGATTTTGATTTTAATTATGAAGTCCCGGAGCATCAGTTAGATCATGTGCATGTATGGAGAAGTCAAAATCCTATTAATGATCTTGTGTATGGGTACGGTGGCATAAAATTATTTCCACGTCAGGCAACAATTGACATGGATACCAGTAAGCCTGATATGACAACTAGTATTACAGATAAGTTTAAACCAATGCCTGAGATATCTAATATTACACAATATAATATATCACCTTTTGAAACATGGAAAAGTGCTTTTAGAGAGTGTGCTAAATTAAGTGCAAAAGTAATTGATAGACAAAAAGATGACGAAACAAATGAAAGACTTAAAATTTGGACTACGGTAGGCTCTGATAGAGACTTTGGAGAGTATGCTATCCAGGGTGCTATTCAAGGCACAAAATACGGTGAAAAACACTCACAATCGCCTGATGACTTGCGTAGAATAAATGACTTTGATTGGTTGCAGGAGCAGTTTGATGCTACAAACATTTGAGTTATTAGATAGATTTGAATTAATGTATCCTACTAAAAGTAAGCTTGCAGACTTACGTAGATCTTATATTGATAAAGATTTGTCTAGTATATTACGTTTAGTTACTGACAAAAACAAAGAAGATTTACGCAAATTAATAATGGAAGATAATACTTGGAAGTTATGGCTGTTATTAAATGAACAAATTGATACCCAATTTATTGCAGCTTTTAAAAGTTTTTTTGTAAATCATATTGATATTGACAATGATTGTTTTAGTAGAGGGCAATTACAAAGCAAACTATGGTTAATTGAACAATTAAAAAAAATAGATGTAGAACTTGGTACAGTATTTTTGTGTGCAGGATGGTATGGTACTCTTGCTACTATGATATTTGAAAGCGGTATTAAGGTAGATAAAATTCGTAGTTTTGACATTGACGAGACAACTGTTGATATAGCCGAGACCTTCAATAAACCTTGGTTTGCAAATCAATGGAAATTTAAAGCATTAGTAGAAGATATACAAGATATAAATTATAATGAACATACATGGCAGTATTGGTCTAACAAAAATAATAGAATGAGTTATCCTATTACAGATTCTCCTGATACAGTTATTAATACCAGTTGCGAGCATATAGAACACTTTGCCAACTGGTATGCAAAAATTCCAAATGGTAAATTAGTGGTGTTACAAAGCAATAACTATTATGAAGTAGAAGAACATGTAAATTGTGCAAAAGATGCTGAGGAATTTAGTTTATCTATACCTATGAATAATTGTCTTTATCTAGGAGAATTACAATTAGAAAAATACTCAAGGTTTATGAAAATTGGATATAAGTAAAAATGATTTACGAAATAACACTTGACTATAATACTGATATTTTTCTCAGTGCAGATTATAATGTACATAGTGGTAGTTGTATATCTCATCAAGTACATGAGCTTAAAGATTTACATGAAAGCTATGGCGGATTTCCAGATAGCTATGATATCGGTAATACTTTGATACGGCAACTTTGGTGGAACGAAAAACAAGTTGATTTTAAAGATTTAGGAAATCAATTACGGATGGAAGTTGTAACGGTAAGTACTATATTACAACCACCTGGTAATAGTATACCTATACATAGAGATACTTTTTTTCAAATTAACAAAAGGTTTCCAAATGATACTAGACGCAAAGTACGTGCAAACATTTATTTAGAAGACTGGAAAGTTGGACATTTTTTACAATATCAAATAAACAACGATTGGCATAGTAGCACACACTGGAAAGCAAACCAGGGATTTGTTTGGGATAGTAATCATTTGCATTTAAGTGCAAATGCTGGAATGAATAACAAATATACTTTACAAGTATCAGGATTTTTAAATGAAAACACTACGTGAGCTTAATTTACATAGTTGTTGCATACATAAAAAGTTTATAGATAGGCAAGATTTATTTGATAGGTTTTTTGAAATAAACAATTATATAGATATTTCAGCAGAACCATTAGAAGAATTAACTGTGCGACATAATATTAATTCTTCGGTAATTAATAATTCTAAAATATACTGTTCAAGTATATCTGCTGCATCGGATAATATAATTAATTTTCCTTTGTTTTGGATGTACGGACGTCCTTTAGTAGATTATGTTCCTAATAACTCTTATAAATTCATAACAATGAATGGAGCAGCTAGTACAACTAGATCTAAATTAATATCTAGGTTAAAATCTGCTGAGGTGCTAAATCAGGGCGTATATAGTTTGTGGCCAAATATATCTTTGCCTTCTGAGAAAGATGTTACTTCTCACTATCATGTTAAAAAAACACTGCCAAAAGAATGGTATCGTAGTTTGTATGAATTCCAAATAGAAACATGTAGTATATCAGGTGTTCCGTATTTGTTTATATCAGAAAAAACATTTAGACCATTATTAAGTGGAAAACCTTTTCTTAATTACGGTTATCCGGGTATGTACAAAAAATTAATAGAGTACGGATTTACCTTTGATTGTGATTTAAGTTTTGATGAAAATGTTGATAATAGATTTGATTTGTATATTAACGAGATAATTAGATTGATTAATACATCGATCGATGTTATAATAGTAAAAAATAATAAAAAAGTTGCTAGACAGTTGTATAATGATAATTTAAAAGATTTAAAAATATTTGAGGATCAATTAGAAAATTTAAAAGATATGATTTATCTTGACAAAGAAATGATAGAGTATTTAAAATGAATTTAGAAAAATTGTCACTTAGAGAATTGCAAATAGAAAGCGCAAGAGCATTAAGTACTATGGAAGCAACAAATAATAATATACATCAGTTTAATAAACTAGCACACCATAACAGTCAAAATTGGTATTGTGCTGTAATAGAATGGTATATAACCCAATATGGAGATTTGCCTAGTAAAGTAGGGCCTGGCAAAGATATAAAATTGGTATTAGCAGAATGATAGAAGAACAATCAGTTATAACATTTAAAGATGATATAGTAATTAAAAAAGTTAGAAATATCGAATGGCAAGAAATCGGTGAGCAATGGATTTTACACTATAAACAATTATCAGATATTAATCCTGCACTTGTAAAGGTTTTTGAATTAGTTGATCACGAAACATATACTATGGAAAGATTAGATATTGTTAATAATATTGAAAACATATTAAAACGAAAAGAATATTATCATTTAATAAACAAAAATGTAATTTGCGATATTATTACAACAGTTAATGATAGTTGGAGTCAAGCAATAGAAGCATCAAAGAAATTAGAAGATAATAAATTTTTTGTAAATTGTGACTTACAATTAGCAAATATGGTTTTAACAACAGATGGAAAAGTTCGAATAATTGATCCTGAATCGTATGTATTTGTTAATAATTTAGAATACACAGAAAAATACTACATGGCACAAATAAATCTAATGTCAAATTTACAAACATATTATTCAAGGTTAGATCATGTATAGTTATTATGATATAAAAACAATTCATTTAGAAAACACACAGAATTGTCAAGCCAACTGTCCTATGTGTGATCGTAATATGAGTGGCGAAGGACTAAATCCTCATATCGATCTTAGTGAGCTTACACTAGAAGATTGCAAACGTATATTTGAGCCTGAATTTATAAAACAGTTAGGTACTATGTATATGTGTGGTAACTTAGGCGATCCTATTGTTGCAAGAGACACACTTGATATATTCAAATACTTTAGACTACATAATCCTACAATGTGGTTAAGTATGAATACCAACGCCGGAGCAAAGAGTGTTGAATGGTGGTCAGAGCTTGCTCATGTTATTAATAACAAAGGCGCAGTTATATTCAGTGTAGACGGGTTGCGTGATACTAATCATCTTTATCGACAAGGCGTAAACTGGGACAATGTAGAGCGTAACATGCGGGCGTTTATAGATGCCGGCGGCAGAGCACGTTGGGACTTTTTAATATTTGAACATAATCAACATCAAGTAGAAGAAGCTGAAGCACTTGCTGAGAAATGGGGGTGTGAAAGATTTATACCTAAGAAGACAGGTAGATTTATTACAGCAAATAGCAAAAAGAAAGAATCACATCAAGCTAAAGATCGTAAAGGTAAAGAAACTACAGAACTTAAAAAACCAGATGCAAAATATCAAAACAAAGCATTAACAAAACAAGATATGTTACTTGAAAAATATGGTAGTATGGATGCATATTACGATGTAGTGCCTATCAACTGTAAAGTAAAGGATGAAGGTAGTTTGTTTATTACAGCAGAAGGACTTGCTATGCCTTGTTGTTGGACTGCTGGACGTATGTACAAATGGTGGCACAAAGATCCTAAGCAAGAACAAGTATGGGACTTTATCGATGCTGTAGGAGGCAAGGATGCAATCAATGCTAAAACGCACGGATTAAAGGCTGTATTTGAAACAGGTATATTTGACAACATAGAACGCAGCTGGAAAACAAAAAATTGTGATAACGGAAAATTAAAAGTTTGCTCAATGAAGTGCGGTGTTGAGTTTGATCCATTTTCCGAACAGTTTAAATAATGGTGTTATAAATATTTTAATGTTAAAAGATCTAAAAAAAGTCGAGCTTGAAATTACAAGTGATTGTAATGCAGCTTGTCCGGGTTGTGCTAGAACAATAAACATAGATACATTAGTAGTAAATAGTTTTTCATTGCAAGATTTGCAAAGACTATTTCCTGTTGATGACTATTCAGGGGTAGAATTCAAATTTTGCGGAGTATTAGGTGACCCTATTGTAAATCCTGATTGTTTAGAAATGACTAGATATCTTATTAGCTGTGGCGGCTATGTAGAGTATAGTACAAACGGAGGATACAATACTGTTGAATGGTGGAAAGAATTAGGATCTATTTCAGCAGAAAATCCTGGTAAGTTGCGTGTTCATTTTTGTGTAGATGGACATAAAGAAACAAATCACATATATCGTGTAAATACAAAATGGAATGTTGTAAAACGCAACATGGAAGCTTTTGCAAACACAGCAGCAAAAAAATCTGCAGGGTGGATATATATTGTATTTGATCATAACGAACATGAACTTGAAACTGCAAGAAAACATGCAGACTCGTTAGGTTTTGATTTTGCTATTCGTACCGGTATGCGTAATAGTTATCATGATTGGCTTGTTAAATTAGGTAAGAAAAATAAGCAAGCAGAAAAGACAATTACTACAACAGGTAAAAAACAACATAGTAAAGTAGATGTAGTCAAAGAATTAGACAATTTTATTGAAGAATATAAGCGCACAAAAGTTGATGAAGAAAAAATTTCAACTATAACTAATAGTATTACTTGTAAATATATACACGAAGGCGAAATTTTTATAGCAAATGATTTAACCTTATGGCCTTGTTGCTTTCTTTGGGATAACACGTTTGAAAACAAAGATAAAATATTAGAAAAATTATCTACACAAGGCGATGGATGGAATAGCTTAAAAGACAAAAGTATAGATGAAGTTTTAGAACATCCGTGGTATAAAAAACTATTAGCAGAAAGCTGGCATCCTTATAATGATTTACACTTACCTAGATGTATAAAAACTTGCGCAAAAAATAAAGCTTACCATAACGAAATTCAAGTGGAGTACAACAAATGAACGATCTTAATAAAATAAACGACCTTTATAATAGGTTACCTTATAATGACTTAGAATTTGACTGCTTTGAATTTCTTGAAAAAAGTTTAAATGATTACTACAAAAATAATCTGTTAGGTGACGATAATCATTACGAAGATTATGAAAAAATGACAGAAGATAGGAGCTCAGTCTTTAGTCAGTTGCAAGATAATTCTTACAAAAAAGGTTTAAAGACTCATAACATAAATGGATTGCTTATTCCATTTAATCCTGAGTGGTCAAGGGTAGGAATTAATTTAAGCGGCGGAGCAGATAGTGCTTTGCTTACATACATATTAGCAACAATTATAGAATCTAACAATTATAACAGTACAATAGATATAATTAATTACAAAAGATGTTGGGACAATAAACCATGGCAAGAAGATATTGCAGACAATGTTTATAAATGGTTAAAGAATAGATTTCCTAATATTATTGGCAAAAAAGAATCTGCATATATTCCACCTGAATTAGAACACGGCACAATAGGTGATATAATAGAAGGGCGTAGTGCAGATCAAATCCTTGTGGCTTCATTTAATAGATATATAGCATACAAAAATAAGTATTATGCATGTTTTAATGCTACTACAAAAAATCCTTCCTCTGATGATATTACAAGTGGAATGACTAATAGAGACAATGTACCTTATCTTATCAAAAAATTATGTTTTGTAAGAACTGATTCTGCACATTGGGTTATGGAACCATTTACATTAGTTGAAAAAGATTGGATAATTGAGCAATATAAGAATTTTGATATTATCGAATTACTTAACACTACTAGGAGTTGCGAAGGACCGTCATCAAATTACAAATTATTGGGTATGGATCATTTATGGTATTCCTATGTAAATAATAAAGATATTTCTGAATGTGGCGAATGTTTTTGGTGCCTTGAAAGAAATTGGGCTAAAGACAAGGCCGGTATAGAATGAGCAAACAGTATATTTGCAGTGAATTATTTAAAAGTATGGATTTAAGATTTATACAAAATAGTATAACGAACTGTTGCAAAGCAAACAAAGTTAGATTGAGTATAGAAGATTTTAAAGATCCTAATATTTTATTTAATAATGCTGAATTACAAAGCCGCAGAGAATCTATGGTACTTGATAATAAGCTGCCAGAATCGGGATGTAGTGGATGTATTAAATTTCTACCTCATAGTTTTTTTGATAATAGAAATCATTGGACAGATACATTTTTAAACGAAGATTTTAAACAAAAATTATTAACCGAAGATATTGTTAATAGATTTACTATCAATCTTAGCAGTGCGTGTGATTTAAAATGTGTATATTGCGCACCTAAAGACAGTTCGAGTTGGGCAAAAGAAGTAGGAGTTCCTACTATAAGACCTAACAGTGAATGGTTTAATGCAGCTTTTAATAATTTTATTACCTATTTAAAAAATAAAAAGTATGATCCTAATACGCCTTATTTCTTTATAATATCCGGCGGCGAGCCCACATACAATCCTCACAATCTTGAACTAATAAAACAAATTATTAGTATTGTACCTAATAAAAATTTAGAAATTGTACTTCATACAAATTTTAATACCAAAGAAAAAGTTTTTAACGAATACATTAAATTATTTAGAGATAATAAAGACGTACAATGTGGATTTACTGTTAGCCTTGATTCTGTAGAAGGTAGATCTGAAGCAATTAGACACGGCCTAAATTGGGAACGTGCTATGAAAAATTTAAACTTTGTTTTGGATAATAATTTTAGCAATATTAATGTTAGAATTGCTAACACTTTGAGTGTATATAGTGCTCCATATTTTAAAGATGATATAGAATTTTATCTAGACAATTTTGGCCTAGAAAAAACAAAAGAGTTTTTTCGACCGGGCGAAGGATTTAATTATGCAGTAGAACCTGGTATGCATATTATGGGAATGCCCGAGCATTTTAAAGAAGATCAAAATAAAGCTATAGATTTTTGTAACAAAAATAAATTAAATTATCTAATACCGCACCTAGAAAAAATTCAAAATTTAATTGGTACAAAGATAAACGATTCTACAGCATACGATTATGATATAGCATATTCATATTTTAAAATTAAAAGACCAGAAACTGATTGGGACAGACTATTTCCACACATGCAAGGTATGATAGATGAATTATACGATATGTACCCTAATAAAGAACGTTATGTATCTAATACATCAAACCTTCTCCGCCCAGTAAATAGTTACGCAATTGGAAAAAAAGAATAGAATTCATATGAAACATATATCAGACACATTTTGTTTATTACCTTGGGTGCATCTAAGCACAAGACCAGACGGAAGTATGCGTGTATGCTGTACAGCAAACGCAAGTAGTGTTGGTCCTACTAATGATAAAGAACATGGTGGTCAAGTTGGAATACTTAAAACTGAAGATGGTAAGCCCAACAATCTAAATGTAAGTGATTTTGAAACTGCATGGAATAGCACATACATGAAAAATGTGCGTAAGCAAATGCTTGCAGGCGAAAAGCCTCCTAGTTGTTTAAAATGCTATAAAGAAGAGGCAGCAGGACATCGTAGTAAACGTATGTGGGAAACAAATTATTGGAGCAAGCGTGTTGATATAGATAAAATACTTGCAGATACAAATGAGGATGGCAGTGTTCCGCCTAATCTTGCATATATTGATTTGCGGTTTGGTACTAAGTGCCAGCTTGCGTGTGTAATGTGTAGCCCACATGATAGTAGTGGATGGATCAAAGACTGGAAAGCAATGTTCCCTGCTGTTAAAAACGAAAGTCTTAAAGAGATTATGGGCTGGGCAGATAAAGGCAGTACTAATGGCAGTAGTTATAATTGGCATAAACAAAATCCTACATTTTGGAAACAGTTCTACGAGCAAATGCCTAGTATGCAGCAAATATATTTTGCCGGCGGCGAAAGTTTAATTATTGAAGAACACTACGAAATACTCGAACATGCAATTAAAATGGGCTATGCAAAAGATCTTGAACTGCGTTATAACTCAAACGGAGTTGAATGGAGAGCGGATTTATTCGATCTATGGAAAGAATTCAAACTTGTTCGTTTCCACTATTCGATAGATAGCATTAAAGAAATGAACGACTACATTCGTTATCCTAGCAAGTGGTCAAGACAAGAAGAAGTGTTCCATTTGTTGGATACACAAACAAGTGATAATGTAGAAGTTACTATTGCTGCTGCTGTACAAGCTCTTAATGTATATTACTTGCCAGACTTTATACAATGGAAATTAGAACAAAAGTTTAAGAAGATTAATATGTGGCCATTTGGCGCTGGCGGCATTAGTCAGCACTTTGTATATTGGCCTGCTCATTTAAACGTAAAAGTATTACCTAAATGGTTCAAAGAAGAATGTAGAGCAAAATACGAAGCCTGGTATCCATGGTGGGAAGAAAATTGGGAGTTGGGCATTCCTAGCTGGCACAAGGGTAAAGTTACTAAAGAGGATTTTATGCAAGCTGAATATGGTATAAAAAGACTAGACGGAATACTTAGTTTTATGGAAAGTGAAGACTGGAGTAGACGCTTGCCAGAGATGCAAGAATTTTTAGGCTTATGTGACAAACAACGTGGAATTACTTTTGCGGAAACATTTCCAGAAATGAAGGATATATTTAATGAGTTTTGATACAGTAGATTTACTTACGGGTAATGTTTTTCAAGTTACATGGGATGTCGGAAGAAGATGCAATTACGATTGTTCTTACTGTCCTGCACATAGGCATGACAATTTTAGCAAACATGCAACTTTAGATGAATTAAAAGCTAATACTGATTTCTTATTTGAGTATATTGATACATACATGGAGCATAGAAATCATAAAGAAACTAATATAAGTTTTACAGGAGGAGAGCCTACTGTAAATCCTAATTTTATTCCTTTCCTACAGTATTTACAAAAGACATATGAAGAAAAATATTCTGATAAGTGGATTGCAGGATTTGCGCTTACTACTAATGGTGCAATGAGTGAAAAGATGGCAACTGCTGTAATGAAGCATGTATCACATGCAACTATAAGTTATCATTCTGAAAGTGATGACAAATTAAAACAACAAGTACGTGATCGCATAATGCAATTTCATACACAAGGTCCTGACAATGATTGTTCAGTAAGTGTAAATGTAATGTTTCATGCTGCATATTTTGATGAGTGTAAAGAACTTTGTGATTTCTTGCATAAAAATGGTGTTGCATATGTTCCTAGAGTAATTGGTGAAGAAGCAGGTAGTAGAAGTAATTTTTCACACTTATACACAGACGAACAACTTGACTATATGAAAAATTATTGGAAATATAAAAATGCCAAACTAAATGACGAAAAAGAAGTTGCAGCAACTCTTAGTGCAGCAGGAGAAGCACAAAATGAAAAACACAAAGTAGAAAAGAAAGATGGCTGGGCTATCGGAAGACCGTGTTGCGGCAGTAGAGAAATGTGTTTAAGTGCAAAAGGCGAAGAACGTAAAGGTACATTTGTAGATTTTAGAAATTTCAAAGGATGGAATTGTAGTGTCAATTGGTTCTTCTTACATCTAGAACAACAAACTGATAGTGTATTCCATCATCAAACTTGCCAAGCAAAATTCGATCAGACAAGAGGACCTATAGGAAAAATAAGTGAAGGCAAAAAAATTATTGCTGATTTGAAAGAAAAACTTTCTAGCGGCACTATGCCTACAGTAGTGTGTCCTAAACACACATGTGGATGTGGCCTATGTGCGCCTAAAAGTGTTCATTTAGAAAATTATAAAACTACATTAGCAAGACATGTTGATATGAAAGTTTTTGATAATGCAGAATTTCAAGAACCGAACGGTACTCCTATAAATCCTACAGAGGTCTTGTGATGTGGTCAATGGATACTATAGAATGGATTGATATTGAACTTACTAGTTTTTGTAATATACAATGCAAAGGCTGTTTTAGAGTTATATCTAATCAAGCAGATAAAATTTTAAACAAAAGTTATATTGATTTAGAAACTATCAAAACTCGATTCAAAAAAGAACAGTTTCCTAATATTAAGATAATAAATTTTTGTGGTAGTGTAGACGAACCTACTACTCATCCTCAATTCTTTGAAATAATAGATCATTTTGCAGAATGGAACTGTCATATCAATATTGCTACTAACGGTAGTTTACGGACTGCGAAATGGTGGGCAGAGCTTGCTGAAAGATTGCCGAATAGTCATAGAGTGACATGGGGGATTGACGGCAGTGATGAATTAAGCGAAGTATATAGAGAAGGTTCAAGTTTTAAAAAAGTAGAACAAAATTATAAAGCATTTATTGCTGCTGGAGGCAAGGCTGTTTGGCAGTTTATTGTGTTTGAACATAACGAACATCAATTAGACACTGCAAAAGATTTAGCAAAGACTGAAGGTTTTAAAGATTTTAAAACTATTATAAGTCATAGAAAAGATACAAAGTCTGTAACGCCTAAGCAAGAACAGATTGACAATGTTCAAGAAGAATCTTATATAAGTTGTAAATATAAAGATCAGAACAGAATTTTTATTAATCATACAGGTAATATAATACCTTGTTGTCATTTAAATAGTAAAATGCTAGAATACAATACAAGTGGTATAATTAAAGATAATTTTGAACAGTTATTGAATGATCACGATTATAAAAATACTATAAATCTAAATGAAGTAGGTATTGACGAAGCAATATCTAGCAACATATGGAATGAGATTATAAGTTCGTGGAATACTAACTCTCCCCTGCCAAGGTGTGAGCAAGTTTGTAAAAAATTAAAAAGAGATAAATTTATAAAAGAATCTTTATAATTATCTACTTACTACAACTTCAATAGTCTCTTTTACTCTACGTCCCATCATTTCGCCTGTTAAATGATGTTCTCTACGATTGCGTGTTTCGTCCTTGAATCCTATACCCATCATAAGTAATGGATCTTTTTCAAATCCTATTTTTTCTTTTACTTCGTTGTAATCGTAGCAAGCACAGCAGCCTGTGCCGTAACCGAGCATACTTGCAATAACATTCAAATAACCAGCAGCTACACCGATAGCCGTTTGCTGATCTCTTTTTAGTGTTTCCATATTTGAATGATCACGTAGTTTCCACTTTTCTATAAGTTCAGGACTAGGATCTATATCTTCAAATACAACTAATAAATTTGCAAGAGTTTGACTGTTAGTACTCATTTCACCTTTCATGTTTCTAAGACCCTCTGTTAGAGCATGAATAGATTCTATTTTTTCTCTATTGGTAATAAAATGAAGTTTATAAAAAGCAAAATTTTGTTTGCTTGGACAATTTGTAGCAGCATGAATTAAAAGCTCTAGATCGTCCTCTGGAATATCTTTTGTTAAGTCCCAGTTGCGCTGTACGTGTTGGCTTCTAATAACAGCTTTTTTAAGTTCTTTGTGTGATTCAAACATCTCAGTCCTCCCCTATAATGTATTTATCTTTTATAAATATCTTGACAGAATGCTAAAATGGTGCTAATATAAAGATATGAATGAAGATTTGAAATGGAGTAATTATGACTTTACAAAGATCCCGTTTGACGACATTGTTAGCGTCGGACAACGGACACTCTTATATAGAGACTTGTTTACTGTCAGCTGGTTGCTCGGAAGATTCTGTAACTACAAATGCTCCTACTGTTGGCCCTACGCAAGAAGTGATAGAAAAGATCATAGACCAACAGAGTTGTGTCTAGCGACTATAGATGAAATTAAGAGGCAAGCACGTGATAACAGTTTTAATAGTTTCCATTTTTCTTTGTCTGGCGGCGAGCCTACTTTTCATCCAGGATACTTGGATATTTTGCAGCATTTGGCTGATGATGTTACTAACACTAATTATACCTCTGTGCATATGACATCAAACTGTAGTCGCAATATGCGATGGTTTGAAGACTATGTAGAACGTGTAAAACCTTTTCATCGTGCTAGTATTACAGCAAGTTTACACACAGAACACTTAAATACAGTAGAGAAGATGCAGGACTTTGCAGACAAGTTAATCTTCTGCCAGGAGCATGATGTTCAAGTTACGATCAATATGGTTATGGTTCCGGACTGGTTTGAGAGGGACTGGGAAAACGCCTTGTTCTTCCACGAACAAGGAATTAATGTTACTCTTAAACCTCAGTCCGATCCAACGGCCTCCCGTGTTGTGGATGGGTATAGTGAGGAACACCTTAAAAAACTCTGGAACGGAATGCCGCAAAGAGCCTATACAGAAAGTAAACGCAAATGGGCCAAACGTCCAAAGCCATCGTTCCAGGTACCCCAAGGAGTAGACGGTAAACTGGATACAAGTATACCTTGGCATATGCAAGTTGAATTAAAAGATTCTGAAGGCAATAAATACTATATGGACCAGGCAGAACGCTTTAATGCCTTTAATTTTAACAATTTCGAAGGATGGCGTTGTAATGCTGGCTACAGCGGAATAATAATACGGGAGCCTGACGGTAGTGTCAAAAGGAGTTATAGTTGTCACGATACACCACTAGGCAACATAGAGACAGGCTTTACCTTGTTTAAAGAGCCACAAACGTGTATTACTAAAAGTTGTGTGTCAAGTGCTGATTCAAAGATACCAAAAAGTAAATATTAATGCGTACATTAGAACAAATTGAAGCAATTAAAAGAACTAAAAGTAACCCTGTTCAGCATTGGGATATAGTTACTTCTGATGATATTGATAGTTTGTTAAAATTTTATAATACAAGCGACGATGTTGTAGAAAAAGTTACTGGTCCGAAAGTATTGAAGGTTGATGAAGACGAAGGAATTATTAATAATATTCTATATAAGTTAAGGCAATTATATGGAGAATTTAATTTACGTGATGCACATTTTTTTGATGTAGAAAAGCCACATATTATACATAATGATGATAGTTTTGATTATCCACAATGTTATAAAGCATTTGTAATTCCATTGTACGTTGAAGGCAACATCTGTGATAAAGCAAAATTTTTTGTGTTTGATCAAAGTTATTATGGAGGTCCTGCAAAATTTGTAAATGAAGAAGATGTATCAGGATATTCTGTACATTATAATAAGTTCTTAACTAATTACAACGAAGTAGAAAATAAAAACAATGCAGGTATAGATGAAATACATTTGAAGTATCTTTCGCACTTAAAGAGTCACTGGCTTAAAGGATTAAGTGTAAATGCTTATTTTCCTTGGAAGATTGGTAGTATTATTTCTTTTGACAGTTTAGATCTTCATAGTGCTAGTAATTTTAACGATGTTGGCATTACAAGAAAAATTGGTTTAAGTATATTTACGAAAATTGGAGAATAATATGATATTATTATATGGATATATTACATACTGGATTCTTGCACTTTTTGGCATTACGTTTGGCTATCATAGATATTTTTCTCATAAGTCTTATAATGCAAGTCCGATGGTTGAAATTTGGTTACTATATATAGGTTTACTATGCGGCGGACGTAGCGCACTTACATGGTCCGGTGTGCATCGTATGCACCATGCATATGCCGACACACCTAAGGATCCGCATAGTGTAAAGAATCACCCTTGGTATGTAATATTATTCAGTCTGTGGAGTGTAGATAGTATACCACGTAAATTTCTTATAGACTTGATACGTAATCCTAGAGTTATGTTTTTTCACAAATACGGAACATATATTTTTATTGCACATTGGATTATTTCTTTCTTGACTTTTGGCTTAGATGCTGTTATAATTAATACAATGCTAGTAGTGTTATCTTATCTTGGATTTGGTATATTAAATTTGTTTGGACATGATTTAAAAGGCCCTATAAACAATTTTTGGATTAACCTAATAGCGCCGTTAGAAGGTAATCATAAAGATCATCATGAATATTCACAAAGAACTTGATATAGATTTAAAAAAATGTACAGACGAACAAATTAAGAATGTAGCAAAACTAACCGCTTATCATTCAAATGTATTACTACGCAACCAAGAACTTACAAAAGATGAGTATGCTAGAATACTTGCTCTATGGGGAGACAAGACTCAGCATCATGCTTGGTACGAAGATCCTGATTATCACCAAATACAATATGTAACAAATCGTGCAATGCCTGAACTAGGAGGCAAGCGTGGTATATTTCCACAAGGTGAACTTGAATGGCATTGTAACGGCACACTTGCACTTGATCCTGAGGACTGTGTAACATTGTATTGTGTTGTTCCTACAAAAGATAGATGCGATACTATATTCTTAAATGGTGTCGAAGCATACAACGACTTGCCTAATCATGTAAAGAAAACAATTGAAAATACTATGCTAATGATTACAAGTGATGTAAGAAGTTTTCATAGAAGCGACTTTGAGCATTTGATCACACGTACAGAACAGCCTCGAATACTTAATGACAATAGGGCATATACTATAAGCGAAGATCAAGTTACTGCTGATGAAGCAAAAGACTTGCACAACATACAAGGACGCAAACGTAGTAATGGTCCTATATACCAAGAAATGATGCGTAGGAAACAAGAGTTTAGTGTAGAAGGTCGATGGAAGTATACCTACAAAAAACTAGTACATGAACATACAGTAACAGGACAAAAAGGATTATATTTTCCTTTCTTAAATGTAGCAGGACTACATGACATTCCTAAAGATGAACAAAAAGAATTATACGACTATCTAGTCAAACATTACCTAAAGTATGAATACAGTCACGATTGGAAAACAGGAGACTTGATGTTGTTTGATCAAACACAAGCACTACACAAGCGTCAGCCTTTTCCTGAAGTAGACGGCGAACAGCAAGATAGACTATTGTGGCGAGGAGCATTTTATTATGACGGAATACAGTAGAGATAGTGATGTAGAATATGTACATATGAACTGGAAAGTTCCAGTTGATGTTGTTGAACAAGAATATTTAAATGTAAAAGATAAACTAATTATACATCGCCCAGAAGACGGTCACAAAGATTGGTATGCAGTAACACTATACGGAGTTGATGCAAACAGCACAAATAGTCACTGGGAATATGGTCTAAGAGCCAAAAAAGATCTAACAGAAGTAGGCAAACAATGTCCTAAAACTATGCAGTGGATTAAAAGTTTGCCGTTAGCACGTATTGATGATGTAAGATTTTTAGTAATCAAGCCGAGAGGATATATTGCTCCACACATTGACGTACCACAGCGCAATTGGCTTGAGCCGATTAATATTTGTATCACGTGGCCAGAAGGTAGTGAATTTACACATAATGGAAAGAAACTACCGTATGCTCCTGGTGTTCCATTGGTTTTAAACATACACTATGAACATGATGTTAAAAACAATAGTGATCAGGAACGCTTGCATTTACTGATACACGGTAAAAAAACTAAAGAGTTTTGGAACGATGTCAATACACTTTCTTGATCCTAAAGTAACTTTTATCCATATTCCTAGAACAGGCGGCACAAGCTTACTGTACTGGGCAGAATCAACTGGTTTGGTCTTTGATGCACCTAAGAAATATAAGCATTGTACATTTAGTGAAGCAACACAACTTTGGAAAACCTTAGGCACAACTTTTACATTTGTAAGAAATCCATATGATAGAATGGTAAGTTTATTTCATTATATGGGACAAAATGCAAAAAACAGAGTAAGCATATGGAAAAGAGGACATACTCCAACTAACCCCGACGGAACACAAAATTCTATCTATAATGATGATATAGCAATGGCTAATTACTATGACTTAGGATTTGAAAATTGGCTAATTGATTATAGTAACGAATCGAGTAGTCCTTATAATTCTTACACTAATGTACGTAACCCAGAAATATTTAACAACTGGTATAGCACACCCAGGACAACAAATTATTGGATTGAAGATAGTATTGATATTGTAATAAAAATAGAAGAACTTAAAAATAAAATTAAATTATTAGAAGAACTATTTAACACATCAATAAGCATGTCGCATTCTAATAGCTCAACTAGGGATACATATAAAAAATATTATAATACTAACACAAGAAATATTATACAAAATATGTTCAAAGACGACTTAGAAAAATACGGGTATCAATTCTAAATGATAGTATCTGCTCCATATCCAGATTCATCATTAATATCATTTTCTCCTAACGAAAGGTTAGATCTTATTAACGATCTTTCTAAAATTAATTTCAGTTCAACTGATCCGTTAAGTAAAAATTATCAAAATTTAGATTGGAATGATTTTCAAGTTATAAGTATCTTCAAAGTAAAAGAAGATATAGCAGAATTTAGTGTAGCATGGCACAGATCTAAATATTATGAACCTGGTGAAATACGCATAATGTCTAAGTATTATAAAAATCCTAAATATAGGCATGCAGATTCTCGGAAACACTTAGGATTAAAGCATACTATATTAATGATTGAACATCAAATGGCTATGTGTAAAGCACAAGGATTTGCTAGTGCATTTATAAGCCGAGAAAGGAGTCCAAGATACTTTCGCAAGCTAATTACTAGTATACAAGAAAAAACAAACACACAATGGCATTTACATGATGATAAACAATGTGTGTGCATACCAGAAGCGCCGAGTTGTTGGCAATACAAAGCGAGTACCAAATTATGAGACAGCGTAGAGAAGAACTTCCACTATTTAAAAAACTGACCTATACTTTTGACACAAAAAAAATACTTCAAGACTTTGAATTATTAGAAGATACAACTGTAGATGGTAAATCTGTATTTTTTGACGATTTGACAATTAAAGGAGGATACGGTGACGTAGTAGGTAGTAAAGCACCTACACTCGAACGTGCATTTAGTATCGGACAATATACAGAGTACATATCTGGTATGACAAAAGGCCACTATAAACAAGTCGGAGTTACTGAATTTAATAAAGATTCTGTTGATATAGATTACACTAAGAAAATCGGAAGTAGGCCAGATGAAAGACACTATAACAAACTCAAGCCACAACTTAGCGGAACATATCTTGAGTCAGTGCTTAACACTTTTATAGCTGAAAAATCTAGATGCAGAATTGCTATTATGCATCCCGGCGGCTCGATCAAGCCTCACATAGACTACAATACAGATTATGCTGTGAGATATCATATTCCACTAAAAACTAACAGCGATTGCGGATTTAAAAATACAGACAAGCAAGGTAATAGTGAAGAGTGTTTTATGGATATTGGCGAATGTTGGTTTCTAAATCAAGGGTTTAAACACAGTGCCTGGAACAATGGCAACACTGAACGTTGGCATTTGATTATTAGCTGCCTTACACAAGAAGATTTATATGTTTAAGAACAAAGTAAAAAATAGTTTTATTACTACTGATTTTACAGTTAATCCAACTTTTTGGCAGACCTATATGACAAGTGAATGGACTGATAGTAATAAACTATATTCAGAATATGTAAGTGATGCAACAGGTGGTAAAGAAATGAATAAGTTCTTTGTACAAGAAATACATAATTTTGATAGACCTTTACTAAAATTAATCAAAAGCCTTTGGAACGAGTTTGGTATTCGACCTCGAGATTTTAGATGTAACTTCTTTAGAGTTTTAGAAGGAGGCAATCTTCCTATACATGTGGATGTTAAAAGTGAATGTAGTTTTCTTATTCCTGTAACAAAAAATACAGGTGCATTATATGTAGAGGAAGGCACAAAAGAAAGTATTGTATATGATACACTTACAGTACTTAACACAAAATTACCACACGGAGTAGAAGCACCTTCACAAGAACGTATAGTATTTCATATGGGAATACATGATATAAAATTCGGAGAATTAAATGTATAGGTTAGATAAACAATACGATATAAAAAAAATTAAATCTGAATATGCCGAACTTGTAGAAAAAGTAGGCTGGACGCCAGGCTTACCAGATCATTTTGATGCAATTACTTTGCAGACTGACGGCACTGAAGATTACCATTTACATTATGATATTGACAAATTCTATATTCGACACTGGGACGATAACGATGTAGAGGAATGGACTAAACAAAATGAATCTTTTAAGCAGTTATTAATTCCGCCAGAATGGGAAATGTCAAAATTTATAATTGAAAATAATTTAACAAGAACAAGAATATTACGAATAGCACCTCTATTTGTGTATAATACTCATAAAGACTGGACAGATAGATGTCAATTAGGAATTATTACAAATGAATATTGTTACTACATAGAAGAAAGTGTTTTATATAATATTCCAGATGACGGCTATGGTTATGTTACTGAAACAACAAAAATGCACAGTGCAGCAAATGCTAGTAAAGAACATAGAGTAAATTTAGTGGGATGTATAAATGTGGCATAAAGAATATGATGTAGATATTAAAACAATGTCTGACGAAGAACTAAAGCAAGTTGCAAGAGATATTAACAAACATTTAGTGGTTATATTTAGAAACCAAAACCTTACACCAGAAGATGAACTTAGAATTGCTAGTGTAATGGGTAATGTAAAAGCAAATAAAGGCGAAAGCACTACAGCAAAAGATAATCTAAGTCTCGTACCAGGTGTGCTAAGAGTAACTGGAGAATTAAATGATAGAGGAGAGCCAGGATTATTTGGGCACGAAATAGAGTTAGATTGGCATACGCATCATCCTACAGAAGAAAATAGATGGCCGTTTGTTTGGTTATATAGCGAAAGAGGATCTAAAGGTAGTAGAACTAGCTGGATTAACCAAGTTCTTGCCTATAATGACCTACCAGAAGATGTAAAACAAACAGTAAATGGTATAACTGTCGCTTGCGGACATAAGGTAGGTAATTTTAGTCCAAGTGAAATATTCCAAAATAATGTGGTTTATAATAATCCACAAAAAATTGTCAGAACAAATATTGAAAATCTTACAGGACTATACTTTCCTTTTTTACAAATATTCGATATAGTTGAAGGCGCTACTAATGAGGAATGGCCTGAACTATACAACTATATTAAAAATCATATTTTGCAAGAGAAATATATAATGCATCACGATTGGGAAGATGGCGATCTTGTTATTAGCGAACAATGGTTAAGCATACACAAACGATGGACATTTGCAGATATGAAGACAAGGGTATTACATAGGATCGCATTTGATTATGAACACAGTTACGTATAAGAAATTAAATTTACCTAAATTAGACTTACCAGAAAACTGGCATACAAATGATGTACAACTGAAAGCAAAGGTCGGAGGATATATTGCTTATTATGTAACCAATGAAGTTGATAAGCAAATAAGGAGTATATTTCCAAAAGACTTTTTTCCTAAAAAAACTCATATAATTGCACAGTTTATTGATCCGCAATTAAACGGACTTATACATATGGATAGGCGTGAGTTTGCTATTAACTACATACTTAATAAAGGTGGTTTAGACGCTCATACAAGCGTTTACAGCAGTGATAAAGTACTTGAGAGTAACTATACGCAACAGGAGAACGAGTGGTACTTGTTAAATACATTTAAGAATCATGCAGTACATAATATAACAGATACACGAGTTGCAATAAGTATTAGTTTTTATGAATTTGGAGACACACAATGGAGGTTTATAAATGAAAAATATGAAAGCAAATAAACCATTTGATGACGAAACACTAAAGAACATGGACATTATACATGATCCTAACACTAAGTTCTTTAAAGATCAATACGAGCCTAGTTACAGCATAGATAACTTTATTACAGAACAAGAACGTATACAGTTGCTTGACTTTTGGTATAAAGAGTACAACAATGTTGGCTGGGAAATAAATGGACATATTGTAAACATTCCGCACCCTATACGCTACAGCGTAATAAATGATATTTTACGGTCTAAAGTATATGAACACTTTGGAGAAGACACTGTATTTTACAGCGAAGTTTCAAATGATCCTATGAGTGTCGGTGATCAGATGTTTAAAAGTATTAGACCTTATGGGTTACATACAGACAGTGTTACACATATTCCTGGCTATCGTCCTTACAAAGACATTATTTTACCATTAGAAATACATAATAATGTATCAATAGATTATGTAACTTTTAATCAACGTTATCGCGGAAGAGCTACACATTTTATGAAAAATAGACATATTTCTAATTTTAGCGGCTACAGTAATACCTTTAGATTATTACCATATGAGCAGTACGGAGTCGAAGGTATAGAATACGATAAACTAGACTGGGCATGGATGGAACGTGAAATGCCTGAACACATACCTATGAGCATATACGAAGGATTAAGTATAGAAGAAGTGTTGCCCTGGAAATTGTGTAGTGGTATTGTACAAGATACAAGTGTATTACACGCACCGACAGATTTTAGAAAAAAAGGATGCGATTGGAAAATAGCAATAACATTTCATTTGATGAAAAAGGATGAAACTTATAATAATACTATGGAAGGATATTCTACGTCTTTTAGCAGATATACTCTTAATCCGCCTTTACTGGAGAAATAAATGGAAGATAGATTTAAAAAATATATTAGGCACAATTTTATAGGTGGGCACGAAAACGATTCTAAAATGTTTGTTCCTACTGACGAACAAATGCATTGCGAACAGCAACTAGCAATGTTAGGTGATTATGCTAAGTTGAACTTTAATTTAGATATAGACAAATTTAATAGTGAGATAGAACCATATAACGACAAATGGGTTGATTATCTTCCTAGAGAAGGTGAATCTGATCCTAGATATGGATTGATGCTTTGGGGATTAGAAGGTGATGACTGTAATGATAGTTTAAGTTTGCCTGAAGCTAGAAAGCGTGTAGGACATAAAGTAATGGAAGCTGATTTTAATTATCCTACACAGTTATACAAGGACCTTACTAGCATTCATGATCTTTGCGATTATTTCTCACCTTTAGGAAGAACATTTTTAGTTAGAGCAGACGCAGGAGCATATTTTCCACCACATAGAGATCATCAATATTTAACTAGAGATTGTTTTAGAATATGTGCATTCTTTGATAATACAGATGACGAAGCATTTGAATGGGAACAAAACGGAAGAAGATTGCCGATTACTCCTGGAAATGTAATTTATATTGACACAACTAAAGTGCATAGAACACATGCTTGGGCAAATGGAAGTATTCATCTAATAATGAATATTCCAAAAACTTGGGATAATGTAATAAAATTAATAAGTGTTTTAGGTGTTTAGTTTAAATTAACCCAACTAGATCCGTCATACCCTTGGAACTTTGCAACATCAGTTACAAAAACCATTTCTCCGGCTGTCGGAGCAGTAATAGCTGTATCTCTTGCACTAGCATCTGCATAGACCCCTGGTTTAATTGATCCACCAACTTCTAAACCTGCTGTTGGTACTGTACCAATTGCTCCAGGAACACTAATTTGCATTTTACCATTAGAATGTAATTTAAAATAATTACTAGAATTACCTGAACCTCCCGGCTGTGGGAAATATATCAGGTGATCATTTGTAACATCTAATGTACTAATAGTTGTAGTTGTTGGTCCAGTTGAGTCTGTTTTAGCAAAAGTTAAACGGCCTATCGGCGAGTCATCTGCAAGTGCGCCTGCCTCTGTTCTGTTAAAAACTAGTCTATTGATATCACCTGTGCCAGTAAATTGTAATGAATTATCAGGAGCAGAAATAAAATCAGTTACAACAGATTCAGTCGTAACTGATGAACTTGCTCCGCCTACAACATTACCACTAACGTCTCCAGTTACATTTCCTGTTACATCACCTACAACGTTACCAGTAACATTACCAATTACTACACCTGTGTGTGTACCGTTTGTGTCCCCAGTTACATTGCCTGTTACATTTGCAAATAAAGTGCTATCTGTATCACCGATACCTACTGAAAGTATAACACTACTATCTTCAGAAAGAATATCACCACGCAAAGCGCCATTAAATTCGGCTAAGTTTGCATCTAATATCGTAATACCGTTTGCATCTACAATATTATTGTTTAATGAATCTACTTGATTAAATGTACCTGCTACATTATCATATACTAATACAGAGTTAGTTAAGTTAGTAAAATTAACATCACGTAATGTTTCTAATCGGAAGGTTTCTCTTTCAAATGCTGAAGTTGCGCTATTATACACAAGAACATCATCGTTTAAAACACCTGTTGTATCTGCATCAGTTAATTCGCCTAGTGTTGCTGCGCCACCCGCGGTTGAACTTGCTCTCCAGTCTCCTGAACTAGCATCATATGCTAATACATCTCCATCATTTGGAATTGTACTATCTGAATTAACATCTCCGAAGCTATCAATGCTTAATTCGCCTAATGCTGCTTCTAAACTAACTTGTGTGTTAGTATCTACTGCGTTACCACCTACTGTAACACCGTCACCTACAAAAAGTAGTTTTGTATCTGTTGCATATATTAATTCACCTTCTGCTGGTGTAATTAATAATCTTTCTGAATCTGTTCCTCGTCTTAGACGTAAAGCCATCTCGTAACTCCTGGGTATGCTGCGCTACATGTATTTATGCCTTTTACGCATTTATTATTTTCTTTTCTTAAGGAAATACTTTGTTCTTTTAGTAATATCATGTTTTACTTTAGCGACATTTAGTTCAAAATCTACATTAACTATATGATCGTCGTATTCGTATAATATTTGTTCTATACTATCTTCTATTTCTTCTGACGTTAAATTTTTATTTTTTGGCTTCGTCATATCAATATCCCATACATTACCGTCTTTAAAATATATGAGTACTGACCTGAGGTATTTCATAGGGACTGTATTAATCTCTATATTATTAAATACTTCAGGCCAGCTATCTATAACATCCTTAGGGAGATTATTCTTTTTGTTTTTAGGCACTCTCTTCGGTCTTTTTCGTTTTCTTTTTGGTAGGAGATATTTCATCCGCTTGCTCACGTAACCGTTTTGCTTCTTTAAAAAGCCTATCGGCATCGCTACGATATTTAGCAGCTATTTCGTCATCAGAAAGTACAGCGTTATCTGTACTCGCTACTGGTGTTACAGGATCTGCAATTACTTCTTTGCTTGCAGCTTTCTTTGTTCCTGAACCATCAGATATGGCGAGGTCTCCAACTGTTACTCCTCGTTGTTGAGCTATAATGTCATTTAGCTCACTTAACAAAATTACACTATTACGATCAGGCGTCATTTCTATTTGGTTTGTTGGCATTTTTACCATCTTGCCTTGTGTGTGAAAGGCAGCAAGCATATTTCTACCATCTGGCAAATATGTACGTTGCATAACAGTAGCAAATTCAAATGCTTCTTGTCCTGATGAAGATTCAAGTGTACGCATTAACGTATCGTGTTGATCAGCACCAAGATTTTCTGTAGTTATTACTACACAGTTTTCCGGTTCTCCGGGCACAACTTTGTACGCTACTACCACTTTTCGTTGATTGGCTTTTAGTCTTCCAGTATGTTTTAACATCATATTACGCTCCTTGAGCACTTCCTTGTGCAGGCTGCGATTGTGCAACAGCACCTAAAAATGCTTCTAACTTACTGTAGGTTTGTCCTACAGTCATCATTTCATTTGGTTTAAAAGCACCACGTTGACTAGCAACATCAATAATTGATTTTAGTGCATTAAGGTCATTAATTGTTAATTCTGGACCTTGATCTGCTGCCGGTGCTTGTTCTTGAACTTGTGGTTCTTGAACTTGATCTTCTTTTGTCATAGACATTTTCTCCTTTAGTATAGTATATATTAGTTTTTTATTAATTATATTTTAAATGTGGACAAGCTAACATAAAATATGATAGCTCTTTCGCTTCTTCAAATCCTATTTTTAGAGAATAGGAAATAGAGTTTTCGTCATTTAGCGTTACATGTCTGCCTACATAGTATCTACTTTTTAGATTACTATCTATCCATTTAGATATAGCAGATTGCATATTGTAATTAAGAGGAAGCTCTGCATATTCAAATGTATCAGGTGGAAATTCTGTTCTCCTTACATTAAATACATTATAGATATTAGGTTTAAACTTTTTCAAGCCGCTTCCTCATAGTGAGCTGTAACACCAAACGGTGCTTCGAGATTCTTATCGTGGTGGCTGTGAATAACAAATACTGTTTCGCACCAGTCTGGGTCGCCCCAGCTATCCCACGCATAACCGTCTGTAAACATCAAGAACTTTTTGGGTTGAATATCTTGTTCTTTCATATACTTCCAGTTGGCATCAAAGTCGGTGCCGCCACCGCCCATAATTTCGTAGTCTAACAAGTCTTCACCGTCATCTGCTGTAAAGTCTTGCTCATTATATACCTTAGTGTCAAAGCACCATACTTTAATTTTGTAATCTTGATATTCGTCCATAATGCCTTTAACTTCGCCTAAGAAGTCTTCACCTTGTTTACTACCGATTGATCCGCTCATATCAATTGCTACACAAATATCAATAGTATCTTGAAAACTCATACCTGGCAAAATGGCACCGCTTTGGTAGCCTTTACGTGAAGGACGACTAAATGTATAATCACTTTTAATAGTTGATTGTATTTGTTGACGTAATAATTCACGCCAGTTCATTTTAGGTTCAGTAAGCTCTTTAATCATACGCTGTACACCTGCAGGTGTATTACCTGCTCCGGCACTTTGAGAACTAGCAATCATTGCTTCTTTTACTTCGTCACGTATTTGATCCATTTCGGCTTTGCTGTACTTAGGACGACCTTTACCGTTTTTGCCCTGTCCGTTACCTTCGTCGCCGTCTTCGCCTTCTAAGTCTAAATGTTCGTCTAACATTTCTCCTAGTTGTTTTACAAACTCTTCACCATTCTTTTTAGCTTCATCAAATAGTTCGTCGTAAACAGCTTCTGATGTCCAACCTTCGTATTTGAAGTCTTGATAACAATCGATAAAGCTAGGCTTAGTACCGATTCGATCACGTACAAGTAGATTGTTTACAATGTAATCTGCGGCAATATTGTACAGCATAGGATTACGACTTTCACGTCTGCCTAAGTGATCAAATACCATATGTAAAATTTCGTGTGCAATAACAAACTCAATTTCTTTATTATTCATTGCATTAAAGAACTGAGTGTTGAAATACAAGTTACGACCGTCTACAGCCGCAGTCATCAACCAGTCATCGGCAGCAATAATCTTTAAACGTGTTGCCATATTACCAAAAAATGGATGTCTTAATAACAGTCCTACTCGAGCAGTAATGATACGATCGAGCACATCTTTCTGCATCGTTTCGAGTTGATCGTCGGTGATATCAGGATCAGGTGCCCAGTGTTTTAGTTTAGTTTGAGTATCTTTTGCAGACATTTGCATTGCTACGTATGATGGTAAAAAGTCTAACATTGTTTGCCCTTTATTACTTATAATGTTATTATAACACATTTATAACATTTGTCAAGCTGATTGTGCTGCCTTAATATACTTACCATATTTTTCGTGGAATTCGTCAAAGCAATCTACTTCGTCTGGATCAATCGGCAATGCATACTGCGTAAGTGCCAACTTAATACCCATAACAACTAATTCTGTTTCAAAGTTATCCATAGCAAAACGTAGGAAGTTATTAACTTTTGAATCAAACTTTTTATCGTTTGTATCTGCTGATTCTTTTAATTCATAACATAGACTTACTGTAAGAGAATATTTTGCACTAATTTCGTCTGTCTTCAGTTCTTTAACTTTACCAGCAAGGATGTCAGTTGGGTTAGGCATGCTGGACGCAACTTTACGATGTGCCATAAACTTTACTGCAAGACCTTCGCCTACGGCACCGGCAACTAAGTCTGTTGTTGTACCTGCATCTAACTCATCGTCTAGTAGTTCACTAACAAACGACCATGAACGAGGTGTTGCAAACGAACGTGATGAACTTTTAGGATCAAAATCGTAAAGATCTTGTTTTGCAAACTGTAGGTAACCTACAACGTCGGTATTGATTTTATTATCAACTGCCCAGTTAAACCAGTCGTCAAATGCAACACCCATTTCAATGTGTATGAAACGATTAGCTAACGGAGCAGGCATACGGTATGTAACACCTTTGTCAGCTTCACGGTTACCTGCGGCAATTATAGTAACATTATCTGGTAATTTGTATTGTCCTACACGACGATTAAGAATCAACTGGTATGCTGCCGCTTGTACACTAGGCGCTGCCGAATTCATTTCGTCTAAGAATAGTGTAATGTGATCGAACTGCGCCGCAAATTCTTCTGTTGGAAGTTCGCTAGGTGCACCCCAAACCATTGTACCTGAGTTACTGTCAAAGTACGGAATACCTTTAATGTCTGTAGGTTCCCATAATGACAAGCGAATGTCGATTAAGTGTGAATTTGTAAAACTATTTGTAATTTGTCCTACAATATCAGATTTACCAATACCTGGAGGCCCCCAAAGAAAAATTGGACGTTTCTTTTTCATTGCAACACGCAATGCATTTTTTGATTTACTCGGACTAAGTGTACGTGCTTCAGACATAATCTATTCCTTATATGTTACCCTATACACTTAATATAACACAAGTACTGTAGAAGTCAACCTTTTTTCTTTAACTTTATACTAAAACTTCCAGGATTATGTTTTGTCTGAACACATTCTCGTACACGTGGATGATTGCTTGCCCATATTGGTAACTCACGCATCATAGCACCTTGTCCGGTTATTACGTGACATTTTTTATAACCTGAGAAATAAGCTTCATTTATTCTTTGATTAAATTGCTGCCATCCGTTATGAATATAATATCCGTGTAAGTCAATTCGCATCTTTTTTCTGACGTGATAGTGCTTTTGTTAATCCGTATTTGCGTAAGTCTCCGCTAAAAAGAGTAAGTTCGACAGCTTTCTTTTCGTTTGTAACAGTTATACTTCTGTTTGTTAAAAAATACGGACAATCAATAAATTGATCTAAAAAAATTATTACCTGAGTAGTAAGAGGCATATCCTTTGGATAAGGCACATCATATACTGCTATTTCTATTTGACTGAGCATTTGATAGCCTTCTTCGGTTAATCTTAACCCGCCTACATCTTTTGCTCTAGTATTTTGCCACCAAATAGGCATATACTGTTTTATATTAGGTTCAGTTAATGCCATGCCTAATTGTTTTAAGAATATTTTAGTGTATGTTTCTTTCCAGTTCATTATTCTATAAGTTCGCCAGTAGAAAGTTTGTATACTGCAAACTCTTTACTTTTAAACGTATCATTTAATTTTTTTGCAAGATTGTGTGCGTGACCCGGATTTGAAAAACTAACTTTCTTATATTTTGGACCTGGATAACTTGTTAATGCATTAGAACTTTTAAGATTAAAAGGCTTACCTTGATAGAATACTGCCCAAATTGCATTAGCTTCTAAAATTTGTTCACATTTATAAGTTTTATTGTTTACATATTCTAATAATATATTCGGCTTTGGTCTGCTCATATGCGTAATCCTTTTAATTAACTACGCATATATTTATCTTTTTAAAACATTAACTACGCACTTAAAACTTAGATCCACCATCTAAATTAATTTGTATAACTTCGTCATCAGAATTTTTAGATTCTGCAACAAGTTTTTCTAAGTCGCCGTGCATTCTGCTCATTACAATACCTAAAGCAAAAGCAAGATTTTTTGCTGCACTAATTTCTAACTTAACTTCTTTTGCTCTACTTGCATCTGCTGACTTTACTTGTTGTAAAAATTGTTGTAAGGGTATAGTATTTAATGGTTCTATTTTAGACACGTGATAACTCCTGCCGCATTTCTAACTCAGTTTTAAATGGCCCTCTATACTCATATCGTTCAACAGTAATTAGTTTAGGACAAAAACTCTTAACCCAACCTTTTTCAAAACGAATAATATAATAACCTGCACAATAAAGACTCTTACTTTTATTGCTTTTTGTAAATAAAGGCAATTTGCGTTTTATATCGTACATGCTATTGTAAGGTATAACACTTGTTGAAAAGTTATATATCTCTTTATTAGGATCTATTGTATGTTCAGTATCTTCTGTAATACTAATGTCTAACCCAAAGGTATTTTTAATCTCTTTTTTATTCTCAAAAAATAATGTTTTATTTTTGCTAGAAAACATATATCTATCATCGCCCCAAGACAATGTTCCGATATTATTTCCTTCTTCTTCTAAGATCCAAAATTTATCTTTTAGGATTGTTTTTGCTTTCATTTAATATACCTCGCAGATAACGGTGTAGAATATAAAGCAGCTTGATCTGCAATACGCTGCATATCCCATTTAGCACAAAATTTCATTAATCGCATGCCAACTTGTGTAATATTTTTACCTTCAACTGATTGAATAACATTATCAATTTCTGTACGAATGTGCTCAGGTTGTGCAGTTAAATCACATAGTGTAACATTACGTGTGTAATCATCTAACACACGATGCTCTGCACCTTCATGATCTACCCAACGCTGTAACATCATATTGTTCCAGCTGAAGCCTTTTGTATTTTTATCTTCAAATGCTTCGATTAGTCCGACTTTGTTTTTTGTGCCTTTTTTTCTAACACCTGGATAGGCGCTAAACACATTGTCACTAGTGTCGCCACGCATACACTTTTCAAACAACATGAATTCAGGATCGGGAGCAGGCTTTGCTTCTCCTGTCTTCTTATCCAGCACGGGCTTGCCTTTGTCATCAAAATATCCTTCTACTGTAATAGTAGTATTACTTACCCCATTGTACTGCCTACAGTTAGGCGCAATGAGTTGTGCAAAGTCACCGTCGGTGCTAATAATAACGTGATTATCGTTAGGATGATTTTGTACCCAGCCAGCAATAAGATCATCTGCTTCTAGTACAGGATTTTGTATTACAGTACAATTAGTTTTTTCATATAGAAAATTCTTAAACTCGTCAAAGATTTCAAAGAACACTTTATCTTCTTCTGCTTGTACAGGAGTCATTGCATCTCTATGTTCTTTACGATTACGTTTGTAAGGCTCATAAAAGTCTTTACGCCAGCTACGACCTTCTAAACAAAACACAACATGATCAGCATCAAAGTCTTGCCATGCTTTCTTAACACTATTAAGTGTAATATGTAATGCCATACCTACTTTAGTATCAATGTCTCCACGTACAACATGTCGAGCTCGAAAGAAGGTATTAAGTGTATCTACTAGGATATAAGTTGCCATTAGTTTGCCTTTGTGTAATTTATAATAATACTATAGCACCGAATCTGGCTTGTGTCAAGTATTATCAATCCCATAAATTTTCGTAGTATTTGCCAAACAATGTAAATGCATTTGTAAGACGTTCTTGTGTTTCGTTTATGCAAGCCTTGCATACTGGATCACCAAAGTTTGAACATTTATCACGACACATATCTCCAGCATCCATTTCTTTTGACTTGTGTCCAAATGCCCAGATCATTTCATCTAGTATTTCGTTCCAACGTTCTTCAGTAAGATCACTAGGGTATCCATGTGTTGTTGCTTTGAGTTGTACAAGCATAGGATGAATAATCATAGCAAGTGTACAATCCATGCTCCATGTGTCGTGCGGTTCTATTTCAACTCTTGTAGCACGATTTTTACGATATGGTCCTATGCGTACTTTCATGATATCTCACTTTTGCCTTTGTCAATTGGCACAACATTAATATATCCTGCACCTCTATCTGTTGCATCAATGCCTTCTTCTTCAAGCATCCCATATACAATATCACGGAACCAGCGATCTACAATTTCTTCATCAGGATCGTTTTTAACACCGTATCCGTTGTCAATTAGTTCTTTAATAAAGTATTCGTTCCAATCAAGTTCAAAGAAGCCATTGCGAATATTATCTTTATTGACTTTCATGTCAAGTACATTTACCCAAGGCTCTTTGCGGCGTGTATGATATGCTTTAGGATCCTTCTTTTTAAGAAGTTTCATTTCTTCTTCTTTAATACGTGCTTCTTCGGCTGCAAGAGCTTCTTCTTTAGCAGTGATACCAGTTAAGTCTCTTACTTTTTTATTCCACCAACCCATTATGATTCCTCCTTCATATATGCTACATGCTGTGTAATCTCAGTTACTTCAATATATTTAGGTTCTGTATATGTAGCAGTACCTTTAATATTTACTCTAGCATACACTCCATGTTTTTGTAGCGCCGCCCAAGTTTTATTAAGCGCCGCTATATCTTTGTTAAATTGTTTTACAAGATCAGTTACTTTTGGATCTTTCATAAGTGTTTCCTTAATCTTTCATAATCAATCGGCGCTTCCATTGCTTTACGCAATTGTTCGTTTTCTTTAAGTTCCCCAGGCATTTCCGAATAAGCTAATGTGGAGTCTTGGGGTAAATCTCCATCCTTCTGCCATACACGCTTCAGCAACGTCTTTAACATTGAGGGCATATTCTTCACTGCGTCCACCCAACGGCATAAGGTATACCGGACATTGTAACCCGGCACTTCTGTAAGCGTCCACAGCTCTTTTGACTTCGTCAAAATCATCTTGAGTAGCGACAACAAACTTAAAATAAAGTTCACTACCGTTAACACTGTTATACTGATTAGCAACAACAGGGAGTATAGCAGTTTCCCAAGGTTCTCCGCTAACACTAAGTTTTGGGGAACAACTCCATGTGACTTCAAATCTGTCTTGAGTGTTAAGATAGTCGTAGAAATCGCTATGTAAAGGTTGTGTAGTGTTTGTTTCAAATGTGACATTTTTTAGATCCTGCATACGTGGGTGTTCAAATAGTTCAACATAAAGTCGTTGCCACGCCAACAACGGCTCACCGCCTGTTAGAATAAGATGGACGTCCTGCCCATTTTCTTGTACCCACTTACCGTTAGGAGTGAGCGATAGCAAGTGTTCGACTACTTCGTCTACAGTTGCTTGTTTATTAAAGTGTTTAAACTCTGGATAGATACTTGCGTATGTATCACAACCTGTGTGTATAATAGGCAAGTCATTAAACTCTTTTGTAGTTTCGTGTACCTTTGCATCAATTAAATCTTTTACTTCAGCATTGTATCTAATGCCGTCAGCGTGTAATTCTGTACGATTACGTTTTTCGTTAGTACCAAAATTCATGCAACGAAAGTTACAACCAAAAGTGCGTAGGAATACACTGGGTACTCCTACAAACTTGCCTTCGCCTTGTACACTATAAAATGCTTCTGAATATCTTAGTTTCATAAGTTTATTTCCTTATATATATTATTTGCAAATGTTTCATGTGCTTTTTTTCCGGGATGTAGTTTATCAACTGCTCTTGGCATCTTATGTTTCAAATCTCTAAAATCAACATCTAATATTTTAGTATTATTAAAGTTTTCTATTTGCTGTTTTTTAAAAAGTATATTATAATGTTTAATACCTTTATCATTTAAATAATAGTTACAGTGACTAATGCGTAAATTTGTATCAATGCTTTGATCAATATCATTGTGTAAATATTTAAAATATGCTTTAGAAATCTTACTGTTAGACCAATGTCCTATACTTTCAATTGTTAAATCTTCATTAATTACGCAATGTCTTTGATTAGAAGACCATAGAATAAAAATCATATCTGTTGGATCAAAGTCATAATTCATTATTTTGTGCCATATCTGTTTATTGCTTGCACCTGGGATACCTTCATTTAGACATTCTAAATTAAGTTTATCAGCTAGTAGTTTCGGCCAAGCTAATTGGCTAGGGGTCGAACCTGGACTTAAATCATGTTTAACACAATCTTCAAGTCCATGTCCGTATGTATAACTACACCCAAATGCTATTAAGCGATTCATTAGCAACTAAACTCTTGTTGTAGTTTAATGTTATCAAAGAACTCTTTCTTTGTACCTGCGTCATCTTTAAATGCACCACGTAGTACTGTAGTTTGTGTTAAACTACTGTGTGCCATAATACCACGATTCTCACAACAACCATGTGTTGCTTGAATGTAAACACCCAAGTGTTCTGCGTCAGTTGCTGCTTGAATCTCACGTGCAATATCATTTGCAAGTTCTTCTTGCAGTGTACCACGTCGAGCACACCATTGTGCAATGCGTGTGTATTTGCTAAGTCCAATTAACTTATCAGCGGCAATAATACCAATATACGCAATACCTGCTACTGGCTGGTGATGATGCGAACACATACTTTTAAGTTCACTGCGTACTACTAACATACCTTCATAGCGATCATCTGAATCATTTGGAAATGCTGTTGCAGTAGGTGCAGGGTCATAACGTCCTGCCATAATTTCATTGTAGTACATTTTAGCAAGACGTTTTGCTGTACCTTTGCTGTTAGGATCTTGATATCTATCAATTACAAGCGCATCTAGTACACTTTCAAATGCTGTAGTTGCTTCGTCGATAAGTGCTTCTTTGTCACCTTCTTGCAACACTGCACTAATATTATCGCCAGCCCAGTAACGGCTCTTTGCCTGTACTAGGCGGGCTTTAATCTCTTCACTTTTACTCATATGTTTCTCCGATGTTAAGGCAGTGGATTGCCTGTAGTTAAATTTATTATACAATGTATTTAGGTTAATGTCAACTTATTTTTTTGGTTTTGGTGTAAAACTATGATGATTCATAAAATCATTATATAAATCTGCATCAAGATTTTTTTCTGTCCATGGCGATATTTCGTAAGGAACCTCATCGTCTTTAACTAATATAAGTTGACAAAGTGGAGTTCCTGCCGGTATGAATGTTTCGCCTGGTCTCTTATGCCATTTTAAAATAACATTAATAGGCCATTGCGCACTATGATCTAGAACTCCGTGTACTGATGAAAACTCTGTTCTGTCTCCGTATGTAATAGGAGTAACTAATAATTTATAACCCTTAGGTACATCAACCCACCACGGTGTAGATATTTTAATTAATTCTTGTAGATCATTTTCAGCAAGAGGAACAGTGTGAGCTTTATCTTCTGAACTAAACCACGAAATTAATCTTGCTTTATGGAAGTTCCGTTCTTCAAGATATCGATACATTTTATCATTGAAAAAATATTGAAACTTTTTAGGATCATCTTTTTCAGTTATTATTGTAAGGTCAAACCATGATTTTACAATATACCCCATACGCATAGAAGGTACAATACCTGGACATTTTACAGAACTAGTAATTGCTCTTTTAGTACCTTCTACTGCATTCTGAGCCTTATAGTTTTTGACAACTTCCTTTTGCCAAGAAAAGCTTACTTCCTTTGATGGAACAATTGGATAAGTTTCTTGTACTTCAGGAAGCTGACAATAAAATTTTAATTTTGGTTTTTTCTTTTTCCAAAACATCATTCAAAATGTTCTTTCAACATTTCAATACGATCAGTTGCCGAAGCCATTTTATCAAGTTCTTCTTGAATAGCTTCTACAATATCACTGTGTTCACCAATGCCCACACTGTGATTCATATAAACCAAAATATTTGTTTTTGCACGTTCTAGCTCACCTTCGGCATGCATTCGTGCTGCTTTTACTAATTGTTCTTTCATTCTGTATCTCCTTGTTTAGATCCGATGCAACCAAAAGCAATAGTTGCGACTGTGCCAACGTATGGAATTAGTGTAACTAATATCCACCATACGTTAAGTCCTGCATCACGCAGACGCTTTACTGTAACAGCAATCATAGCCCATAAGGCAGCAACGAATACAACAATTGCAATCAGCGCACCTAAGCCACCTGAACCTTCTAGCGCAATAAATCCTGCTACATATGCTAGAATAGAAACAACTAATACAGCCCAGTATTCTTGGCGCTTTGCTGTTCCATTAAAATTAAAATATTCTTTCATCTTATCTTCCTTGTTTTTCGTATGGATATACTAACCATACATCTTCTTCTACTTTATTAACTTCGTCCCAGTGATATTGTACTTCACCAAATCCGCTGCTCAAGTTTTCAGTCATTACAGCAAAGCGAACATTCTGTCCCCATACAGTATTCCAGTTAGGATCATCTGGCAAACAACTACTTTGCCAATCTTGTTTAATCCAGTTGAACGTAGCACCAGTATCATTGATGTCATCTACAATAAGAATGTTTTCTCTGCTAATAGGAAGATTTAAAATAGGTTCTCCTGCACTGGCACTAATGTCTGCATTGTGTTCTAGTATCTTGTAATGTTCGTATCCAAACGCATCCTCAGCCATCCAACAGTTGCTTTCAGGACCTTGCCCGTCACCATCTCGCAGTCTTACATCTAATGCATAATGGTTACAGTCAGTTAGATGACTTAGTATAACACTTAGCGGTAATCCACCTCTATTTAAACCTACAATATAATCGGGCCGCCAGTTGTCCTTATACATTTGCATTGCTATGCTAGTAGCTGTATCATGAACATCATTCCAACTGTAAAATTTCTTCTTCATTTTTTCCATTCATCCATTTCAGTTTTAATTTCATCGCCTTCTTTATCATGTGCAATACCATATGCAAGACTTTGTACTTGCTCTAACAAATCTTTACAAGTTGCATGATCATATTCTTTGTAAGAGATTTCAGCAAACTCGTTACGAACACGATGTGCTTGTACTGCTAAGTCATGCATAGTATTAATGCGGCGAATTAAGTCTTCAATAGTATGTAACATTAAAAAGGTAACTCCTTGTCCTTGTCGTTCTTGCCTTTCCAGTCTTGATGAACCATCTTATAAATTGTTTTAAAATTTTCGTATGCTTTGTCTAGTGCCGGATAGTCTTTGCACATATCTTCTACTTTAGCAACACTAGGCATACTATCTTCAAACTCAACTTGTTCCCAAGTAATACTGTCAGCCCAATGTGTGTCTTCGAGTGTAATAGTACTAACAGTACCTGATGTAATACTACTAATATCAATAGTATCAACTGTTAAATCGGCGATATCAAATGTATAATCACTATCGGATGTAGTAGAGATAGTGATAGTTTCATTCGTCTCTGATTGTGTCATATAGTGCTGCTCCGCTAAAAAATTCTTTGTTAAGTTTCGTACGTTGCTTTTCTAAACTTACAAGATAGTCGTTGAAGTTTTCCATATAGTTGCGTATTTGTGAAACTACTTCTGATCTATGTATTCTATAAGTGCTATAGTCTTCAGTCCACTTGCTGGGATACTTAAACTCTGGTAACGCCATTTCACTATAGCTCAGTCTATCAGGCACCATAGGAATAGCATCTACTAATGCACCTTCGTACCAACTAATGCCAAGTGTTTCTTGCAGGTTAGCTGAGAACACTAGTTTAGCCTCACCTAACAAGTTATGATATTCGTTCTTTGTAAGTTCACGTTCTTGACATACTACAAACTCGTACTCAGGAAGTTGATCTGATAAGTCTCTAAAGATATCGACTTGCTTCTCAGGAGCAACACGATGTGGAAAGAGTATAAGATTACGTTTCTCCATACCTTTGTAACTGTTTAAACTATTCTTTAGATATTCCATAGGCCATCCTACACGATTTATCTTGTCCCAGTCTAATGCATAATCTTCGTCAAATACATCTGTAAACATATCAATATGGAAGTCACTTGCAAAAAAGTTATCATCATAACATTCAAACATTGCCATCTCAGCATGTCTAACCCAAGGCTTATCACCTATAAGTCTACCTAAGAAGTCTTGAGGATCATAACTACCCGCATGCCATAAACCGCCGACATTAATGTCAACGCCTAATAGTTCTGCCATATAGCGTAGTTGTATAACAGTAGGGTTCCACGCATCTGTGTATAAAAAATAGTCACCATCAGCTACTTGTCCTTTGCAGAACATTTCACCGATGGTTTCTAGTTGTTTACTTTTGTAAACGTTTGTACCGCCAAAGTTTAAAAACGCCCCAGGCGTAGTTGCCTGAGGAGTTTCTCCACCACTAATAACATTTACTTTCTCATTTGTAGCTCGTTGCAGTTGCCGTGGAAGATGTTCTTTCCATTGCTTAGTATAACGTGTGTCTACTGCTTCGATGTCTACAATATGAATTGTCATTATCTTTTCCTACTTTCTGCCCGAGCTTTTGCTCGTTTCCAGTTTTGCCACTTTTGATATGCAATCCATACAGGGGCATCACGTTTATATAAATCTTTTTCATTATAAACATAGCCTGGACCTTCAAAGCGACAAAAGTCGAGAAAAGCGTCAAGATCGTTAAACACTTTATTTACTACCGGATTTTTGATAGTCATTTACCTAATTCCTTTATGCTGGGTAAATAATTTGACAGCCATTTTCGTTATCTTCAGCTACGCTGATCTCTACAAAGCGGCCGGGGTACTTTGCAGCGATTTCTTTGTACAAGTCGTCTGCGATCATCTCACAGCTCTTGTGGTTAAGCTCTAATACGCCTTCGACGTCATAGAGTCGTTGCATCCAGCGTTTGAACTGAATGAACTCAATGTCGCGATCGTTATGAAATACTTCAATACGAACACGAAAGTGAAAGATATGACGATGTGGAATACCAAGGAATGATACGTCATCCCAATCGCCGGTTGCTAGTTTAGGATCAGTATCTGCGCCTGGGTACATATGTACACCTTCTTTTGTAAAGGTTACCCAGATACTGCGTTCTGCTTTATCCATTCTGTCTTCTTCTCTCATTCTGCGTTTCATGTAATCGTAATAGCGTTCTTGCATTATATTAAGTATACTTTCACTTTAGAACTTTGTCAAGGCCATATTTGCTCCAATCCGTAAATTTATTACGGTCCATCAAATCATGCAGGCTATGGCACCAAACGCCTGGATTACTTGCTTTAAAGTCTTTGTCGTCGACTTTAATCATTGCATTGTATCCCCACTGTGCAACATATGGGACTACAACACGAAGTTGTGGAATAAAACTATTGCTTTCAACAAGCCCGCCGTCTAAAAACCATTCAAGGTTAATAGTGCTTGGAATGTCTAAACTACAAAGGATACCTTGATCAGTAAACGCACGAATCATTAGATCCCAGTTTTCAAACTCATCCGATGTTATAGGATTATAACTATGATTAGCACCAAAGAAAATATGTTCGCAACCTTCTTGTTCGTAGTACTTCATAATCTCGTTGTAGTCTTGAATACCAGTAACAAACAGTGTCTTCATTCCGAACGCAGGAGTCTTTTCAACTTCTACACCTGTAAAGAACGTAATACTATCTGCTTCGCCTGTGTCGTAATCACGCTTCATTGTAGCTGTCCTAGTTTTGTGTGAATACGATGTATTTCATCTTTTAGATATAGTTTCATAGTTTTTAAACGTCGAACTTCTGGAGTAATGTTTATATTATTATACTCTACTTCAAGCTCAACGTCAAGCTCTCTGTGTTTGCGTGTAAGTTCTTCTAAATGCGCCTGTAGTTTGTCTACTTCGTCTTCAAAGTTGCTCATCCTCAAGTTCCTCTAATTTAGTTTCGTCTAGTTCTTTTTCGTCAGTATTTTTAGTTTCTTTTACATCAAATAGTGCTCCAAAGTATGTACTTGCATTTACAGTCTTTTTACCTATCGCACCTCTTGTACCGGGTATAGCCATCCAAAATCGACTATGATCGTCGACTAACTTTAATGCCTTTTCTTTGTCGTCAGTAGCAAAAATTTCATCTACAACATCTCTAAAATAAAGTCGGTCATGTTTTTCTTGTACAAGCATTCTAGGCACAATACCGTTATCGTATTGTCTATTAGCTTCTTGTACAGCATTAATATGACTCCATACATTGTGACCCATTTGAATAGCATAACTAAAACTATCCCATGATGTCTTTCCTTCTTTGCCTATCTTATTTAGGTCTCCGGGAGCATATGTGCAAACGTCTGATACTTTGAGTCCATCTGTAATCGGTGAGTCTTCAAAGTTTTTAAATACCCCATCTGATATAACAGCGTCTCTAAATCCACGGTTGTCTGCAGCATATTTTTTATTGTCAACACTCGGCACCATTCGATATGTCCATTTCGAACGATCCTCTGTTTCATTTTGTATGTATATCTGTCCATTAGCGGTTGCGAGGAAAGGACTAGCACAGTCAAATGTGGCAGTAAAGTTTTCATTATGATGTTTCCTAACAGCTCGTTGTATGTCAGTTAGCAACGTAGCCCATTCTAATTTAGAGGTACCTAAGAAGTGCATAAAGTCTTGCACACCTTTTTCTAATAATCCGTCATAGCGAAGAGCAATAATTCTTTTTAAAACTAGGTGTACATCACACATGTTCTGTCCACCCATTGACCAGCCGTTAAAGTGTTCGTTTGGATATTTCTTAGGATCACTATACTGTTTCATACGCTGATACCAATCTTCTGCATCAGCATGATTTTCACCTTGTAAAACATTTAGGAATTTACAGTTACCATTGCGGTTACGAATAAACCAGTCGTTGTTAATGTAAGTACCTTCAACTGCTTCCATATAACTACTAATACCAGTTGCTTTCTGTCCTTCGGGCGAACGTGCTACCCAGGCTGGAATATCAAGGATCATTCCGTAGTCCATGTAAGCATCCATCCACGTAAGAACTTGCTCACGTTTTTTCTGTGCTTTAGGACAACTAGGATCTTTCCAGTTACCTTCCCAAACGCCTTTACCAATTTGGAAGCCGCCTGAGTCGCCGAGTATCCAACTGTTGTTCCTATCTCTATTACGCACCATATCTTCTTTAGGAGCGTGTTTATTAACATCTAGTTCAGCGTGTCCTGCAGAGTACAAAGTCCAGTGATAATTAAATAGTCCTTGATCAGGATTAAGATAATTTAAACTTTCACAATTGTTTGGAAAGTTTGAAGGCATTCTATCTTTAAGGACATATTCGTCGTAACGCTGTTTACCTACGTAAGTAGCATAAAAACCACTTAGCGCAGGTAGAAAAACAGCATAATCTTTTTGTGTAGTAGTTAAATCTCTATTCATTTAATTTCCTATTAAATTCTGTGAAATTACCATCATACTTAACCAAATCCACAAAGTGTTAAAGCCAACGAGTGTAGGTAAAAGTTTTTTATTACTTGCCCATATAAGGGATAGACTAGTAAAAAGTGCAATAAAATATAGTTGCCAAATATTAATGCCAAATATAAGTGCCGGAATGATAATAATAGCTTTAGCAATCCAGCTAGCTGCTTCAATAATATTATAATTTGTCCAATATGCTCTAGTAAACCAAAGTTTGTAACAGTCTATAATATTGCGCCAACCAGTAACAGTGTAAATGAAACTAGTTAACGCTAGCCAACTTAATATTGCAAATGTTATTTGATCCGATGTCATAAATTACTTACTCTGCGCAGGCAGAATATAGTCATAAGTTGCCATACCGCTATCAACACTAATTTGCATTGCGCCTTGATCTGAAATACTCATAGTTTTATCACCACTTAATCCAAGAATTGCTTGTACTTGCGATACTGGCCAACTCCATGTGTGAGCTAGATTGCCTTCTACAGCAGCCTCGAATACAAATTTACCTGCGTGTGTACTTGCATCGCCAAAACTAAACACAAGATCAGTTACTCCGCCTGTTTCAGCAGTTGTTACGTTAAACGTAGGTTCTTCTGAATGTGCTGCACTTTGCAACTTCATACGTCCGATAGCACCGATGCTCGGATTAATACTTACATTCCAACTTGCACCTTTAAACTTTACAGTCTTCAATTTCTCTTCGATAATTGCTTTATTCATAAAGCGATAATCATTTTGGAAATCACCAGCGTTGTTTTCAAAATGAATGTGTGTTGGAATAGTTTCGCCATTGCGATCTGCTTGTACTACTTCAATTTTTGCATCTTTTTGATATTCTGGATTTTTTAAATGTAGTGCTAACTTTTCTAAGTTAGGCATACCAAATGTACCGTCTGCAATCTTATGGTTTGTTGTTGCACTTAAAATAACAGAACGATCTTCTGCCATTGAATCAATTGTTGTTTCGTTTTCGCCTGAAACTTTTACAATACTTAAAAAGCCTAGCGAGTGCGTGTGTGCTACAATATCTTGTAGGATGTCTTTCATACTGTTTCTCCATTGTGTAGTTTTATTATATTACCTAAATCGGTGTTTGTCAAGAACTTTTCTACTGAGTATTTAGGTTTAAATCCAAGTGCCTTCATTTTTTCTGTGTTAGCACAAGTCCAGTTCCGCTCTCCCGGGGTATTTAGACGCACCGGTAGATCTGGTGCTAAGTCTTGGATCCTAACAGGATGCCCCGTACCAATATCAATTGTACCATTGATATGATCTTTTTGTATCAGTATCTCAATTGCATCTAATACGTCTTCAAGATGAATAAAATCTCTATAGTGTCTAGTAATATATTCTAGTGTGCCGCTACGCAGTTTGTTAAAGAACATGTTCTCTCTAGGACAATTATCACTGTACACTGTATGAAAACGCATACCTAGTGTGTCAGGATAACGTTCAGCAAGCTCTTCCATGATGTACTTACTTGCAGCATAAGGGTTCAAATCGGGCTCGTAAGCACTCGAACTGCTCGCGTATAGTATACGTGTATCAGGATAGCGTTCAAACAGTCTACGTGTTGCTTCTACGTTGTTGTTCCAATATCCTGCAGGATCTGTAAAACTTTCACGCACTCCGCTTTTACCAGCCAGGTGAATAATTAAATCAAATTCTTCTCTAAAGTCGCAATGTAATAAATTTTGGTCTGCACTGTCTTTTAAATCAAAACCGATTACTTGATTATTTTTACGAAGACGTTCTAATAATGCACTACCAATAAATCCTCGATGTCCAGTTAATAAAATTTTCATTATTTTTTTCTTATTTGAGTATTATATTCTATTGCTTTTTCTAATATACTCAAATTTACTCCATATTTATTATGTGCTGTATGACAAATAGCACTTGTATCTTTTGGAAAACAATGTCCTCCAAAACCTCGTTGCTTAGTAATTGTAGTATGACTACTACCTATTCTATTATCTTGAGTCACGCCTTTAGTAACATTGTTGTAATCAATATTAGATGCTTGACACAAATCGTATATTTGATTAAAAAATGCTACTTTTAATGCTAAAAAACTATTTCTAACATATTTTGTTAGTATAAGTTCTTCGGCACTGTATTCTTCAAATTGTAAATCTTTATTTGTGTTTGCAAAAACTGTTTTCCAAAAGCCTATGTCGTCACCTCCTAGTAAAAATACCTTTGTCTTTAAAAAGTCATTTACAGCAGTTTCTGCTCTTAAAAATTCTGGGGAAAATGTTAGACTTGCATTTGGATAATGTTCTTTAATTTTATTCCAACCTTCTAAGCTTAATGTTGATTTAATCAAGAAAGGTACATTTGGTGATTTCTCAATTACATCTAATATATTTTGTATATAACAACTTCCATCTTTGTCTTGCGGAGTTGCAACACATATTATTATAGCTGATACATCTGTAGGAAATTTATCTAATAAATTATCATATGCTGGATCAGTGATTACTACATCGTTACAATTTTTAAAAAATTCATGATGTGCTTTGCCTACAAATCCATATCCTGCAATTCCTAGTTTCATAAATAATTCTCCTGTAGTATCTTCATTGTATCTTGCCAATCACTTACATGATGATTTACTCCATGTACAATAGCATTAGATAACGGAAAATCGTTACCTTGTTCGTCCATGCGATCTCCAAAAAAGATTAAATTATCAGTTTGATTAAAATCTTTTAATATTTGAGATTTATTAGAACCTTTTGGACCTATATCAATTCCTGTTTCACCACCTGGCCTTGCTTCAAGGTCTAACCAAAATTCGTTAAACTTATCTGCAATTAGATTTCGTTCACCTACTTTAGTATCCCATTCTACATATTGTTGTCTTTGTTTTTTATTTGCATTTCTTCCTACAATACTAAAGTTCATCATGCCAGTTCTGTGTTCGTAATGATTTCCAGTACGCAACGGAAATTTACTATATTGTAGTCTTTTTTCTAACCATTGAAAAGGCTGCCGTTCCATCATCCATTCAGTAGTTACTACACATTCTCCTGATATCCACTTTTCACTTCCGCTACAATTATATACTGCATTTACTGACTCGCAAATATCTTGACCACATTGTTCTACTGTTTTAGCATAATCGCTTCCTGTTACAAGAAACACATCAAACTGTTCTATAACTTTTAAAAAGTAAGACTTAAATTCTGCATCCATTAATCTTCTACTAGGAGTAAGTGTACCGTCTACATCAAAAATAAATTTATTCATTTATGCAAAATGCCTTTTCGTGTTGTATAAATTCTGTTTCTAGTACAGCCTGTTCAATATGACAGCTCGTACTAGTTTCAAACTCTTCGTAACGAGTGTATTTAGGTTCTGTGCTACCAATAACGCTACTTACGATCCAAAGTGTCCACATATTATCTCTCCACTAGTGGCTGTGTACTTTGACTATCATGATAATCACCACTTTTATAATAATCACGACATGCTTCTTCTTTGACCATAATACCGTTCTTCATACGATATGTTACAATCTCACGACGCACTACGCCGTTAGTATCTGCATCAAATGCGTTCTTAAAAGGTCCGTCAGTCATTTAAATATCCTTTTCGTCAGTGTTTATTATAAAGTGTACTTTGATAATACCTTTAGTTTCTTCTTTAATAAAAAACTCTAGTTGATTTTCTACAAAAATTTTTCTTAGCTCTTGGGCAGTAGGGTCAGTTTGTCTATCCATTTGTTTCTCTTTCTGTGACTCTTTTACGCAAATCACTGGATGAGAAGCGGTGATCTCTTTTGTTAAAGTGTAGCTGGATACCCCGCTTCTTGCAAATATCCTTGCCCGTAAAATCCTTTTCACGATACTCTTCACCTAATATTCTAACATCAATATTGTACATTGTCAAGATATCATTTAGGTCTTGTTCGGTACCATAAGGAATAATCTCATCTACATAGCTTACACCTTTTAACTGTGTGTATCTTTCTACAATAGTCTGCACTGGTGGATTTTTTTCTGGCCTATCTACACTAGGATCTGTTTGTAATCCGCATATAAGATAATCACATTGTCCTTTTGCTTCACGTAACATTTGTATATGTCCAGCATGTAATAAATCAAAGGTTGAACATGTAAAACCGATTTTCATTTTAATCTCCGAATTCAAATAGACTACCAAATGTAGTGTGTGATTTAGTATCCTCTAATGGATAGTTAAGCACGCCAATCAAGTTATCTAGTTTGTTATCAATAATAGTTTCTGCCATTGCTGAATCGTCAAACGGCAGTTCTTTAAACCATTCCGGAATACGCAGTTCGTCTGTAGGATATGCAACACTTGTATATCCTAGTGGATTCTGTTTAAGTTTACAAACAATAACTTTCATACCATCTACAATCTCTTGCGAGTACTTGTCACCATTCATACGCTTTAGTGTATTCCAATTGAGACTTGCACGAACATGCCCGGGCATATTTGCCTTGCCTTGTTTTTCTTCTAGTCTCTGATAATGTCCAACTTTGTTTGCACGTTTAGGAGATCCTTTCTCCCAACCAGGTCTTGCACTAAACTCCTTGCGGAATTCTGTAATACGATCTAGTACTTGTTGTTGCGGAACATCTGTTAGTACCATTAGCAGTAGTTCTTTCAAGAAGTCCTGCATGAACACAGGTGTATCTGATCTACGCAAGTCTAGGCCCATTGCTTTTACTTTGCCTACACCATCATCGTCAGTCCTAAAGCCTTCATTATCAATTACTAATGCTGCATAACGTTTCTTAGTAATATACAATCCAGACTGTGCTACAATTTCTCTACCTGCTGCAATAACATCACTACGGGTTTTTGGACAGTGAAATGCTTCTGCCATAAACTTTGGAAATGTTGTGTTTGCCTGTTCGCATACTTGATCCATGAGTATAATACATTTTTCTTTAGACCATTCAAGTTTACCATTGTTAACATCATCTTTAAGTATTGGCCATGCACTAAAGTAACAAGAGTCAGTATCGCCGTATATCATTGCCTCGCCTACATGATTATACTCGCCTGTAATAGTTTTATTAACTTCGGCACTCATGTGTTTAACAATAGTACGTCCAGTCAGTGTAGTTGATTGTCCGATGCGTTTATCGAAGAATCTACAGCCTGGATTAAGAATAGCGCCATACAAACTGTTCAAGTTAATCTTCTTAACCAGCTGTCGTTTGTCCCAGTATTCAATTTCTGCCTTGTTACCTGCGTCTTTTGCTTTCTTTAGCATCTTCTGCATGTCTTTACGTTCAGCATACCAACGCTTTAGTAGTCCTGGAATAACACCTTCATTTTCCATTGTAAAGATAGTGCCATTAGCACTGATCATCCACGGCATGTGACTATCAAAAATAACTTGATACAACTCGGCGCCACTTAGTACATCTGTACGCCCGTCTTCCCAGTCAACAGTTAACGAAATATCTCTGCGTTTCTCCATAACTGCTTCGTATTCTTCAGTACTAAAGCGTCCTTCCCAGCTACCTGCAAAGCTTTTCTTCTTAAGATTCATGTCTTCGTGTACTCGGGCCTCGGATATCTCAGGACGTATTTGTCCTACAATAGTCTCTGGAGCCATATTTAATGCACGAATTACACTCGGATATAGACTGTTTAAGTCCATACTAGCAACCCATTTATGCACACCTTTCTTTGGAAACGCAACATAAGCACCAGCAGCTTGTGTATTTTCTGTATCGTCACGTGGACGTCTATTAGGAACTTGTAAACCTCTGTTATGTGCTTCGTTAACAATACCTTGTTCTGTAACAGCAACAGCACCCATTGTAGTCTGTAATAGCACAGTGTTTTCGTGTGCAACAGTGTTACTCAAGTCAATAAAACGTAGTTTTTTGTCTAACTTGTCAAGTAGTGCAGTATCCTGAATGTTATATTCAATAAACTTACGGAAGTCGTTGTTGTATAATTGATCAAGTGTACCTTCATATGGCACCTTGTTTTCGCCTACTTCAATTTCACCAATAGCATCTAATCGATATGTATGACGTTCTTCATATGTGTACTTACGATATAGTTCTAAACTGTCTAAATGTACACGACCTATTAGGTCAAACGTAACCGCTTGCTTCCCATACTTTTCATATTCACGTTTCTTAGGCAATTGCCCCCACAGACAAAATCTACGTGTGTCGTCTTTGCTTAGTACACGACTTGTTCTGTTAACAGTATATGGAATATCATAACCTTCACTGTTCCAACCTGATAAAATATCAGCATCTTCAATTAGTGTTAAGAACGTGTCAATCATGTCACCTTCTTTTTCAAACAGCATTACATTTTCAATGCCTTCTAGTTCTTTTTCAGCTTGCTCCATAGTAAGTGTTTTGGGAGGCACTGCTAAACATATCATTGTTTCCATCCACTGCAAGTATACACTTATACTTGTAATAGGCATAAACGGATCAGCAGGATCAGCGAATCCACGCTCTGGGTCAAAGTCTGTCTCAATATCGAAAAAAGCAATGTTTAGTTTAGGAGCATCTTGATTAAGATAATTTGCCGACAAACATTGAAAGATAGGATTAATATCACTTTCAAAAAGCGTCTTATCTCTGTTAATAGCAACTTCTTTGCGGAAGTCTTTTGTGTTCTTACATACAATACGACTTAGAGGATCGCCGTACACACTTTTGTACTTGCCTCGTTCGTCTTTATAATAAAAAGTATATTTTGCATTATACTCTTGATATTCTCTTTTACCATCTTTTCTTTCGACAACTCGAATAATATCTTGACCTCGATCGAAAAAAGCGTCTACATAACTCATTTATTCTCCTTTGTTGCTTATGGCCAACTAACCTTCTACCTGCTCGTAAGTGAACGACTCTATATGTATATATTACAAAAAGTCTTTAATTTTTTTCATAATATTCATTTCCTATAACTAATACGTCTATATCTGAATTTTCGAATAAAGTAATAGCTTCTTGTGTTGTACTTGCAATCGGGTTACCTGCAATATTTAAACTAGTATTTAAAACTACAGGAATATTAGTTTTATTATAAAATCTTTTCATTAATTTGTAAAGAGATTTATTAAAATCTTCAGTAATAGTTTGTGCTCTGCTAGTACCATCTACGTGTGTTATCGAAGTGTATTTTTCTTTGTCAATTGTTTTACCTACATATAACATATAAGGATTTTTTCCTAAGTCATAAAATATTTCATCCTTGCAATCTTCTAACACAGTAGCACCAAAAGGTCTATAATGTTCTCTATTTTTTATTCTATTAATTTTTTCTTTTGCAAATTTATCAGCAGCATTAATTAAGATTGATCTATTTCCTAGTGCTCTTGGACCTATTTCACCGTTATTTTGATACCATGCAACAACTTTATTTTCACTTAATGCTTGTGAAGCTTTTTCAATAATTTCGTCTGATACACAATCAGTTGATGTGTCATTTTGTGAATATGGAAAATTATTTAAATTAAATTCAGACATCCCATTTTTTATTCTTAAATATTCTACAGCACCTAGACTTAGACCGTCATCAGCACAATGTGGAGGAATGATTAAATTTGGAAAATAATCTCTAATTTTACTATTCCATATTACATTTTGTGCTACTCCACCTGTATAGTTAATTGTATCTGTTTTATTTGCAAAATTTTTAAAATAATTTAATAGAATTTCTCCAATGGCATCATGCAAAGTCTTGACCCAATCTAATTTAGTATGTGTAGCAAGAACTTCATTGTTTTTATATTCAACCCATCGTTGGAAAGAAAATAATTCTCTTAGATTAAACATTCCATAATTGCGAATAGTATTACTATAGAATTCTTTATCTAATTTTCCAAAAGATTGTAGTCCCATTAATTTACCACTTAGGTCAACAAAATGCCCAGCCTTAATTCCTAGACTTTCTGCAAGCATACACATTTCTATACCTAAAGACCCGTGTGTATGTATATTTCCTATATCCTTTACTAGATTATCTTTGAAAACAGTATGTCCTACACCATAATCTCCATAGCCATCAATTACAATAGATACATCTGTGATATTTCTAGCTTCATAATTACTTAGAACATGTGCATAATGATGATTTAATCTTGTTGTAGGAATATTTGTATTTAAAAAATTCCAGTTAATTGCAGGGAAAAATCTATCAAATCCACGATCTTCGTATTTCCATGCGTCGACTATAATTGCAATTTCATCAATATCTGATTCTGTGATTTTCCAAGCTCTATGAATCTCTTCTTTCCATTTAAAGATATCATTTACTGCATGATGTTTTTTTTGATAAAATCTTTCAGTTTTGTGATAGTAAAGACTATTACCGTCATAGTAAGTTAAATTACTATCGTGTTCACAAAGCCTTAAACCTAAAAGTTTCATTAATCTTTATCGTATCCTGTAGTAGCAACGATAGTTTCAAGATCTTCAAACTCGTCTTGATGTTTGCCCCAGTCACGATTTTTTGCAACTTTTATAGCTTTATTAATTAAACTTGGTTTTACATTAAGTTCTTCTGCAACAGCCTTTACAGTTTCCTTTAAACCTTCATTTAAGTCTTCAATTTCTTGTAGTACTGTTACGCCTTCTTTTACTAGTCGTTCTAGTTTGGCTTTTTCTTCATTACCGTAGGTACGATCACTCATAAGATTATCTCCATTGTTTCTTATAGTATATAATATATTTAGGTTAATGTCAAGTAGAAAATACTTTTTTATTATCAAAAGCACGAGCCCATCCAAAGAATTGTGCTTTATAATCTGAATGGTCATCAGAACTTAGATTTTCCCATTCGTCTTTGCGCTTCCATAATTTAATAGCGCCTTCGTACCAGTCTGTATTATCAATAATATTTTCCAGACGTTCTTTTGCATCGTATGCTTCTTCTACACTATCAAAGTCTTGTTCGATATGTATTACTTCCATAACAATCTCGTGTGTTACAAAGTCTAAACTAAAGTCAATACCCCATTTAGGTTTGATATTTAATAGTTTCTTT
>Ga0233444_10000186_pt1 | contig 85807 bp, 103 predicted proteins | sample SI_124_October20_6_FD_182792 | JGI IMG/M metagenome (GOLD analysis project Ga0233444, IMG submission 182792) | Seawater microbial communities from Saanich Inlet, British Columbia, Canada - SI_124_October2016_10_MG | ecosystem: Environmental > Aquatic > Marine > Inlet | place: Canada: British... | reverse complement strand
AACCTTCGAATCCTGTCTCTCTACAATACTTTCCATAAATTACACCTTCAAATTCTATACTTAAACTTAATATTTCAATTAATGATTCTATTGCTTCTATTAAACTCAATAAAGAAGATTTTAATTCTTTTAATCTTTTAATCATCAAATCAAAAAATACAGTTTCCGGCTCAAAAATATTGGCAATTTTTAAAACTTTATTTTGTATATCCTTGATTAAAGGTGTGGTTCCAATCATATCCGAAAAATTTAATTTAGCCCAATTTCCTCTCACATTACCATCTACAAATGGCTGATTAATATCACTTATGATAATACCATCTCCCAGTATATCATACTCAGTTCCATTATATTTAACGATATGAACATACTTATCTGCATTATATAAATCAGGAGCACTGTTTATTCTACTACCAAAAGGTTCAACTTTAATGGTAAATTCATGTATATAATTTTGAGATTCTATTGTTGCGTCAAAATTATATACTTGTTGAATATAATTTTTATAAAGACTAGTTTGATTTACAATTGGATAAGAACTATGATAAAAAATTACATTTGCAGAATTGCCTTCTGTAGAAACTGCAGAACTTTTCACTTTAAGTATATCTAACTGATTTTTTTTATATTCTATACTTTCTATAATATTATTAGCACTTTCTCTGAATTGTTCTTTTGTTAAAGTTAATATTTCACTCTCTAATTTTATAATGTCATCTTCTTTTTCTTTCAGAATTTCTATTCTTTCTGCATTTTGAATATCTGGTGGTGTGATTGTAAATTTATCTATTAACTCAAGATTCTCATTTCTTATGACATTTCCTGCCGCAACTATATCATTAATCATACCATCAATAACACTTCTATCAGAATTTAATTCTTCTTGCAAGAGTAATTCATTTTTATCAATTTCTGATGTGTATTCTGCTTTTAGCCTAGAAAATCCTGTTGTATGGTCATAAACTTCATTTTTTATAAAACAGCCTAAATCAGGGTCTAAGCCTGCCGCTTCTTTTACTGACCTACATTCAAGATAATTGTCTATTTGTTTTTGTGTTGAATTTAATAATGAAGTATATTTTAAAATTTCTTGTGCATAAACAGATTCATTTTCCAAAAACTCAACTTGATTTTTATAATTTTGATATTCATCTTGAAATGTATTAATATTACTAATTAATGTTGTTAGAGTATTCCATTTAGAACTTGTATATAAATTAGATAAATCTGGATTTCCATATGTAAATAATAAATTTTCAAATGAAGATGTATAGGTTGTTAAATTATCATTGAATGTATCAACATTTGTAATATCGGCATTTAAAACACTTGCAATTCCATTTTGAATTCCATAATATACTATTTCGCTTCTCAACTCACGAATATCTTCTTGTGTTCTTTTATATTCTATATTGTCTGAAATATTGAAATCATATACACTAGAAAATCTACTATCTGACATATCTAAATTTTTAAGAATGTCTAAATTTTGATTATCAATATATCCCTGATCTTTTAAATGTTTTTCTAATCTTTCTTTTCTTTCTGCTGGCATGTTTGCCACAGGGTCTGCAGGCACTATATAAATGTCATTTAAATTAGGGTCTTCGGGATATCTCTTTATTGTATATTCATCAATTTTTTTATAGTTAGTAGAAGAACTTTTTTTTGAAACATCTATTCCTGTTAGAGACACATTGGATAGTATCTTTACTTTTTTTATTTTGGGTTTAAAAAGCCCATTCACATCATCATAGACTCCATTTAATGATTCAAGTTGAAATAAATTAGAAAGAGTGGCAATTGACTGTACATATCTTAGTATGCTTTTTGCATTACTTCTGTAGTCAACAGAGAAATATAAAAATATAGCTTCGTAAAGTCCTAGAGGTCTTGATAAATTTTCAACAGATTTTTCAAAAGTTATAAAATCACTATCAAAATGTTTAGGTTTATCTTCATCTTCAGATATTCTGTAAAAATTTTCAAGTGTTTTTTGAATCTTTTTTCCACTTTGTATTATATCTTCAGCAACATCTGTCTTGTAAGGTAAATAATATGGTATATTTGAGTCTGAAGTATCATAAAATTTCTTGTATGCAATTTCTGCTTGTTTTTCAAGTGAAGTTGTTGGTAGGCCGTTAAAACCCCAATCAGTCAAATTGGGAGGTATTACAAGTAAATGTACACCTAATCTAAGATAACTATCTAATGCATTGTATACCAAGTCTGCAATGTAGTTTGCAACAGCATTCATAAAATTAAAAATCAGAGAATAAAAATCTCTGAAGAGTGCTACTGAAGTAATAATAAAATCAAAATTATTTATAACTAAATCTCGCACGTTCTCCATATACTCTTGAGCCTCTTCCATGAGTTCTTTATTACCAGCACTCAATCCTACCAAAAATGCGTTATCTAATTTTTTCCATTCACCGGCACCTGACGGATTATCAAATTCACTTTTTGATAATGCATCACCAAAACTGGTAAGTTCTCTACCGATAGCATAACGTTTACCTTTACTCATTTCTTATTGCCTGATTTTTTTGTTTTTCTTTCAAAATCCTCAACATATCCCAGATAGGTTTTCAAAGTTTCTTTTAAATTTTCAAGTTCAGTTATTCTTTCTTTAATTATTGTTTTATTTTTTTCAGTTTTTACATTCTCTTTCATATATTTCTGTTCCTACTATGTGGTAATCTCTAAAGTTTTTTGTAGAAGGTGTATTCTTGAAATCATCAATATCATCTTCTAAAAGTTTTTCATATTCTAATAAACTATTCACTGATAATCGTGTTTGCTCTACAATTCCATTTGGTTCAAGATACCATAATATAAATTGAATAATTTTATAAGATAGATTTTTTGGTTCTCCAGAAGATAAAGTTTTGAAATAACCATTATTTTCATCACATAAAAAATTCCATGTATTTAATTTATAACCATCATCCTGTTTAAGTATATTCTGTATAGTTACAAAGTCTCCGATTACTTCATTTATATTACTTACAGTATCTTGAGGTAGTGTTGGATATTCTGTAAATACATTTTCATAATGAGAAAATGTTGCTGTTCCTACATTGGGTACATCCGCAACAGTAGCACCTTCAATAAAATTACCCAAAAAATTTAAATTTCCAGTTGTTGCATCATCTGGCCAACCTGTATTTTCCAGATAATTGTTCCAATTTGTTTCGTTTGTAGGAAACATTAAATCATGTAGATTAGTTTCTTGTTTTTCTTTTTTATCTTTAGGGTCTATTGAAGTTAAGTGATCTTTTAATTTAATATTTAAATTCTTTTCGTTATTTGTATCAGAATCGTTTTTTAATTGTTTTGCCAATTGTTCATAGAATACACCAATTTTAGTTTCATATAATAAACAAAATAAACTTGGAACAAAATGTGTATATTTTTTAGATAAATGAGAATCAGATTTTGTTAAGTTATTAAAAAATCTAGAAGGTATGACTGCATTTTCTAAAAATGGTTTTTTATAATTAAAGGTAGTTGTGTATGGATATAATGGATTCTGATTGAAAAATGGATAATAAAATTGCGTATACAAATAAGCATGATATGAAATAGGTGCAAATGTTCCGGGTGTCTGAAAATATTTATATGCTGGATGTTTTATTATTTCACTTTTATCTAAAACTGCAATTCTTTTACTGACAATTTCAGCAGATGCAGTTACTGTTGCTGCGTAATTTCTTTTGTTTCCTGTAATTAGTTCTAAAATATCATTTAAAAATTGAAAAAATCCTGCTACAATGTTCCATAATAAAGAACCTAAAGGAAGTAGAACTCCTCCAGCTGGACTGGGAATATCCAATCCTTTGATACTACTCTCTAATCCAATAAAAGGATTGGGAAGTCCAACATATTTACCACCTCTTGCTTCAGCAACACCATTTATTCTGAGTTTAGTTTCGTATGGTTTTCTATTTATTTTGACATTAAAAACTTTAGGACTTTTCGCACCATTTCCATCTTCTAAAAATCCTGTTGAAAAATGTTGATTATAAAAATGTTTTGTACTTACGATCTTTCTATACTCAGTATCTGTTTTAATATCCCCATTATCTCCTAACCAAATAGTACATGTGCCGCCTGTTGGTATGAGGTCGCCAGCTAGTCCTCCAGGAACTTTTTCACAATTTATATTAGTGTTAATTTGTACATCAACTCCCGTTTCAAAACCATTCTCTATGTCACCCCATTCACCTTGCCATTCATATATACCAGTAAATCCTACTCTATCATCATAATCGTCAATTTCATTATCATCATTGTCAACATAACCACCTTTTGAATTTATTATTACTGCTGACTCGGATTTAAGTCTGAGTTCCCACGGCTGTGTGGAATCATTCGCATCATAAAAAGATTCACTAACACCCTCACTGGAGTATACTAACTCCATAGGAACTGGAGCCGGAGAGCTATAGACTTTTTTATCAACTGCTAATCCTAAATCATTATTATAAGGTCCTAAACCTAACCCATAATTACCTTCGCCGTAAGTATTTTCATCTTTAAGTGCCGCATCTGGACACATGTATAATCCGAGATAATCATAGAAATTTTTAGAAGGAACTTTCATGATATCATTTGCTTTATCTACATTAGCATTCCATTTTTTATTGATAACTAATTCCGGTGTTACTACTGTAGCAGTACCAATAACAGTTTCAATTATACTTTTAATTTTTCTTAAATATTGTTTCATGAATTTATTTTGTTATAATTAAATTATGATAGTTTGGTGTAGTACCCACAACATATAATTGTCCAATTGGAGTAGAACCTGAGCCGATTGTTGTTCCTGTAATAGGGTCTGTAGGATTTACTGTACTATTAATATCAGAATGTTTGATATTTAATGTTCTTATTTCTATTTCACCACATGAATTAAAAAATTCAATAGTAGCAATTGTATCATTTGGATCTGGAGTAAAAATAATTTGTTCAATTACTGATGTATCTATTTGTTTAATTATAGTATCAGATGAGTAATCAAAAGAAATACGATAAAATTTACTATCAAAGTTAAATGGAGTATCGGGTGTTATCGTTGTCTCTACTCTATATTCAATTGCAATCGGATTATAGAAATTATAAATCCCTGAGCTATCTTGAGCAGGACTTAGCACATTAAAAGTAAGAACATTTGGATTGGGTAAAACACATTTTTCTTCAACAGTTAGAACAGAAGTTGGGTCTGCAACACCTATAAACATATTCATGTTTTTATTACGATTTTGTACACCTTTTAAAAATTTTAAAGTATCATAATCGTCTATTAAATCAATTGCATCTATGTATATTGTGTCGGAACTACTTCCTCCAACCGGTGTTCTACTATAAGATACTCCACCAGAAGGAACATCCCAAGTAAGTCCACTATCTGTGAGATTATCATAAATGGTTGTTTTAAGAATTTCACTTACCGTATTAGAAATTAAAGGTGATGAGTCAATGTAAAAATTTACATAACTTACTGCATTACCGACATTGCCTGCAGATGAAGTAATTTCAAATGTTTTAAATGTTTGTAATAAATCGCCTGTCCAATTACTCGCATTGAATTTATATGTTAAAGCTCCGGATGCATTATCAAATTCATCATATCCAATAACTTTAACAGTATGATATCCTCCAGATGGTATACTTAGATTATATGGAAAAGTAGTAACATCTGAACCTAAAACACCATCAACTTCAATTGATGCTTTAACTGAAGAACTTATTTCATCATATAGGTCAATTTCTAATATCGTTGGTGGACCATTAAATCCAGTTTTATTTCTTAATGTCAGTAGTGGTGGAGTATTATCCTGCAAAGGACGTAAATATATATAACTTTCACCACCATAGCCGTCATGTGAATTTGTACCAACAAGAGAATATAGATATACAAAATCACCGATTTCTGGCCAAACTGCTGAGATGTTTACAACACGATATGGTTCTCGGTTAGTTTGATCAAAAACTGCAACAGGAGGTGAAACTGCAACACCATCTTGTTCAACTAAAAACAATATTGCAGCTACATCTCTTGGACCTGCATCACCTTGACTTCCTCTAATTTCTCCTTCAGTATGATAACTTATCGTTGGTTGCTTAACAGTCGCCGTATACATACGATACGATGTACTGCTATAGCTTTCTATTTTTTTCAAACCATCATAAGTCCACTCAGATGGGTTAGGAAAGAAAGGTGTTAAAGTAATTGCCATATTAATACATATTCTTAATAAATTGTTTTAAAAATCCTATTGGGGAACAATACATTTCCCATATGTACCTATTATTTTTTTGAATTTCTTTTAAATTTTTACTAGTAATAAAATTATCAATTTTATTTTCTATATTTTGTATTTCATCTTCTTTTTGTATGACTAAACAAATATCATTTATATCATATTCTTTTTCAAAAATAAAACATCTATCACTATCAATTAAAATCGGGATTCTCCCCATCATTAATGTTTCATAAAAACGATAACAATAATTACCTGCACCTCTATAACAAAGTGTAAATAAATTAGTATCTATATTATGAATAAATTCATTTTTTAATTCAATATCTGTAGTGCCTGTGAGTAACTCATTTCTTATAATAAAATTTTTTTCATATTTTAATAAATTGAATTTATTAATAATATTTTTACGTCCATAAAATAAATGTCCGCAATAGCCTATACTTATATTATTTACGTAATTATTTTTAAAAGAATCTTCACAAAATGCTGGAAATGAATATTCAGTTTTCTTTTGTAGTGATTTTAATAAAGCCGTTCTATATAGTATAATATTTTCATTATAATTATAGTGTTCATCTACAATATCATTAGAAAATCCATAGACCAAATCATATTTGTTTAATGAATTTAAATATAAATCAGAGACTTCATAATTTAATTCTTTAGGAAATACTACAATAGCATCTCTACTATTAGTATATTCAAATTTTTTTAAGCAGAATTCTTGAACTCCTTCAAATTTTTTTACTGTATGAATTATATTTTTACCATAAAGAGGTAAAACAAGTCTATTAAATTCTGAGAAATCATCATTATATAAGATTGGTATCACAACTCTTTTTCTTCAAAATCAACAATACGCAATAAATAACTATCCATAAGATTAGGTGGAGCAGTAAGAGGAGTTTTTAAACTTAACAAAAATGTGCCATCCTCTGTTGTTCCTCCGCCATCTTGAATCTGAACTTTATTGCCATTCATTTCAATATTCACTGCCGTTGAGCCTAATTTATACTCAATACTTGTAGATACTGCATTGTAATTGAAATAATAATCAGAAGCTGAATTATCTTTTGAACATAACGACAGTGTTCTACTGACGTTGCCTGTACCCACAGGAGCAGCAGCATACTCATTTTCACTGTTTGCTGTCACTGTCCCATCCATAAAGACAGGTTTGAAATACTTAGACCAATTCTCTAAAGCATTACCATTTGTAGCAGTTAAATAATGAGTTGTATTTTTATCATAATTATTGAAAAATATATTTGTTTTAGAGAGACCGTTTCTACCATTTTTCAAAATTTTAAATCTATGTGGATTTACAACATCAGCTACTTCTATTTCCAACCCACAATGACTATAATCAAATTCATTCAATAGTGTACTTTCTGAATAAGAAACTAAATCACCATAAGGGTCATCCTTGTCGGCTGGTGTAAATTTTGCTTTTCTAATAGAAAGAATGTCTCCAGCAGCAAATCCATGAGAAACTGGATTATTATCTAAAATAGTTTCTAAAATAATGTATGGGTCCTCTCCATCTGTAAAATATAGCTTACCAACTGAAGATGATGATAATATATTATCAAACTCTTGAAATCCATCAACTAAACTTGGATATAAAGGAATTCCTTTAGAAAATGAAAATAATTGATAATTAAATACATTGATGTATGAATTTAAACCCTGTGTGATATTAACAACATCTTTTGCGGTCATTGATTTTAGTGCGGCATTGTTATTTCCATCTTGAATAAAATCTTCTCCTCTATACAAAATAACTTTATTTGTAGCTGCCGCTGGTACAAAGAATGTTGGTGAATTTCCATCGTCACTACCTGTTGATGCGCTTTTCATCAAAAATTGTCCTACACCATCTTCGTCAAATCCACTATTTTTTAAATCTGGTGATTCAGAATTTGATTTTATATTAAAACCAATTCTTTGTATTTTTCCTTCAAACTCGGAACTCTGAAGATATGGTGGGTCAAGTGTTATTTCTGTATCACTTACAATAGATTTAACTTGATGATACATTCTATAGTTTGTTAGAAGACCGCCTTGAATTGATTCTAATGCTCTTGTTGTTTTTGCTGGTCTTGAGAATGTGGTAGCATTAAATCCATTATCAATAAGAGTATTATCAATTCGATATGCACCTTCTAAACGATTGCCATTTATTAATTGAAAACGATATTTCTCATCATCTACATAAACTACATCTCCTATTTCAAATGTAGTATTTGCTAGATAATTTGGATTTCCAAATTCAATTGTAGCTATTTTTCTATTCGTTGGTGAAGGTATTACTGCTACTCCACCAACATCAATTTCTGTTATACTTTTGAATAAATTAGCTTTAGTTCTTACTTGCTCAGAAAAAATTTCAGTTTTTGAAGAGTCTATTGAATAAAGTGCTGTATAATTTATTCTCAATCCATCATAATCTATAGAATTTGCAGTGATATTTCCGCTACTATCCAAAGTGCCGAGATGCGTATTTTTAGTGAGTGTGTATTGAACACCGGATAGTAATATTCTAATGTTATCTTGATAATATTTTGTAAAATCTGTTCCCATATAATAAACATCTGAAGTGCCTGTTGTGAAGAAACTTCCTCCCACTGCACGATTTGGGAAATTCAATTCTATAATATCATCTTTCTCCAATTCTTCTGTGAATATACTACCTTCTCCCTTTATGGGGTCACGTAATGCCAATGCTCTACCGGTATAATTTATAGGAGTAGTTACTGATGATATGAATGGTGGATCAAGGTCTGGATTTAAATTAATTGGAAATTCAATATCAAGTTCAGGAACTATAATTGTATCACCATCCTCAAGAGAAGTACCGTTAATTGGAGTAACACCTCCTATCGGTCCGTTTATTTCAACAAATACTTCATCTCCTGGTGAAATTTTTACCGCACCTGTTAATTCAAATTTATTTTGTAATATGATTTCTTCACCCTCAATAGGGGAACCATCCATAATCATTCTTAATGGTTTAGGTTCAGGATTCACTACTTTAGAATATGGGAAACCTGCATTTGGTGTGATGTAAGGAAATTGATTAGAGTTGACTGGTATCAATAAGTTTGTATCTGGTAACTCATTTGCACTAGATGAAATATCTATTGTTGAAACACAATTTTCTGTATCCGGTACATTGTTCAATAAGCTACATTTCATAAATGGAAGCCACGGAACATCTTCATCAAAGCCAGCTTCTCTATATTTTGGTATAAATGCTGTAAGTGGCAATGTCCTTTCGGATGGGTTTTCAAGAAAATCAACTGTGGAATTGGCACATCTAATAAAATTATTACTATCTGTAGTTAAACATTGTAATAAAATTGTATGAGTTTTTTTCTTGTCATCATCTGCCGTATCATTATAATAAGCGAATGCTTTTTCTGCAAAGAACCCTCCACCTATCCAATTTTCCTGTTGGGGTTCATTTTGGTCTTGAAATGGTAAAGCACCTCTTAAATTAAATCTGTGAATATATCTATCAATATCTTCTTCAGATGATATAGACTTTTTAAGACCTCTGAGAAATGCTCTTTTGATTCCTAGTGCTGTGCAGACTCTTACAATTTCAGAGTACTCAACAAAATTATATTTTTTCATTTCTTCAATCATTAAGTTTGCATTTTCAATTATTTTTTTTCTTAATGATTGTACTGCTAATGGTGCTGTTGATAATCGCAAACTTAAAGTTTTACGTTTTTGTATATCATAAACATCATTAGTATTAAATCCAGATGGTGATGTTGGTGTAATTGGTCCCGGCGGCTGTACAGAACCTCCAGAGGTAACGTATGCTTGACTGAAAATAAAACATACTTCATCTCCAGTATTAACAGATGCTGTGTATTCTGTTGTAGAACCACCAACAAGACCAATTGAACCGCCTAACAAATCAATAGTAAAGGTATGTTCTCCTGCATCTTTAGAATTTTTTGTTATTGATTGTACGACAACAATAGAATCACCAACATTATAAGACGAAAGGTTTGGTAAGGTATTAGTGTTACCATCAAAAGCCCAAATGCTTCTATAAACATTATCTACAAAATATCCTGCATTACTTAAATCTAATAATTTTTGATTATTAGTAGGATTCTGTGAACTAAAAACAGTCTCACCTTGATTATATTTAACGTTTGGTAGAATAGGAGTAGCTGGAGTATATTTTCCACAATAAGTGATTGGATTTCTTATTTCCCATTGTTTCTGTGTTGGTGGCGCAGGTGGTACTATAATGTTTTCTTCATATGTTGTAGCATCAACAGATGTAATATGAACTAAATGTATTGGCTCATAATCATTTCCATTTAATATTGGATTTGCGCTTACTTTATCTTGTCCATAATCATTATTTTGTAATTCATTTAAACTTGATATGAACTTGCCTTTATGTGAATCATAAAATACAAAATAAGGTAGTGCAGAATGTTCCGTAAAATCTGTTAAGATATTTCCAACTACACTGTTATTCAGTGTTTTTACATTAACATTAATTACATCCAAGTCACTCATTAAATTTACACGGGCATAATTAGGCGGTGACCAATTTAAACTATAATAGTGGAAATCTCCACTAGTTGTTATTTTATTACCTCTGGTATATGTTACACCGTCTGAACCTGTAACAATGTTAAATATTGTAGAAAAGTCATAATATTTTACACCATCTCTCCAAACTTCTTTTGGATAATTCTGAAAAGGATTACCAAATCCACCTGAAATTGGACTTCTATATTCCATCCAATATGTTTCAGCACCTGCAGTTCTATCGTATGTATTTGTACTTTGTGCTGATACGATAGTTGGATCATTAGCAGGATTAATATAAATAACGTTTCCTGTTCCTGCAGCAAATTGGTTGGAATTTCTTTTCCAATTAAACAAAACACAATATTCATCTACTTGTGGAAAAAATACATTTTTAAAGGGAGCAGTGTAAACATATCCACAGGGAGGAGACGTAAAGTCGGAAGAATATGTGTTATGTCCGATTGTTAAATTACTTGTTGCTGAAGATTTAAGTGTCAATACATCTATAATTTCTGGAGACGGTCCTGTTAAATATAACCATTCGGTTTTAACGTCTTCCCAAATAAATTCATTGCTACTTGTATTAACTTTAGTAGTTGATGTGATAGAATATTTAATTCTTATTCTAGCATTCCAATTTGCTGGTTCATTTCCTAAACTTACTGAACCTGCTGATGATGTAATTAATGCCATAGTTTAAACTCTTTATCTTCTTATTTTCATAGTGTTATATAAGTGGTCCATAAATAGGCGAACCTAATAATTTTGGGTCTGATACTGATAGTACTATTGAGCGACATTCTCTATCAATTGCAACTGCTAAATCTGTTGCCATAATTTCAGGAACAGGCTGTGGTGTACTGACTATTCTTACTACATCACCTAACATTAAGCCATATGGCACACTAATTGATATTTGATAAAGTGTATAAATTGATGATAATCCACTTTCTATAGCACTTACTAATTTTGTAGCAAATATTTGAGGTACAATATTAGGAGTACTAAAAACTCCAATAATTTGAGTAAGAGGTGGACTCCAAGCTAAAAAATTACCAAATGCTACATTCATGCCTGAACGAACATAATTATCCAATCCTTGCACAAATTCAGTTGCTGCTATGGTGGGAGAAACATTAATTTGGCGAAACGTTTTTATAAAGGGAGGTATCAAAAGACCAGCACTTAATGCCATAATTTATCCTTAAAATACGAATGTTTTTTTACAATAAGAATCAAATATAAAATTACTTACATATGGATTTGTGACTACATCTAATGGACCTGTCGGACCCATTGGAGTCAAATGTTGATGACTTAACAACAATGTCATAAATGTTAAACCTTTAAGAGCGGGCTCAACTGCAGCAAAATCTCCAACTTGAACTACTCCTGTATTAGTATGTATAGTAGCTCCTGTTTCGGCCATAGCATTGAACCGAGTACCTGCCTTTACGAATACTTCAGTACCTGCCTGTATGAAAGTTCCAATTTTTGAATTAGTATTAAGACTTAACCCTGCATTTATTAGCACATTCATTCTGGCCAAAGCATGAATATCTGTAGCAGTAGATACCATTCGTATAAAACCACCCGTTTCTTCTACTGTACCTAATTGTGTAGCTTTAATTTTTATACTGTTTACTGTCTGAGTTTCTAAAACAATATTACCCAATCTAGACAGAAAATATATATAGCCAGTTTGTGTTTGTCCTATAATGCTAGCTGGATGTGTATAGTGATCTTCAAACTCAGGTGAAGGCTGAAATTGCTGGAGTGTTGCTATTGAAGTAGGTAATGGAGATGTAACTGTAAGAGAGGCAAGGTCAGCTATAAACCCTTTCGGTCTTGAGGATATTCTAGTATCACCATCTTGAGCATTCAATTCTATATGACCGTGTCTGGCCTTTACCTCTACACCAAGTGGTCTTGGAGCATAAATTGGTAGCATAAAGAAATTATTTTCAGCAATCATAGAAACAGTATGACCAGCGTTCATAACTATATTGTCAGCAACACCTAAACTATAATGTGCGCTAGATGCAACTTTAATATTACCACCAGATAAATTAAGCATACCTCTCGCATTGAGTTCATACTCATTTTGTATTGTATGTTGATGATTAACAGCATTTGTCTGCATCAATGCGGTAGATTGAATAATCTCATTCATTCCCATTTGATTTACAGAAGAACTAATAATGTTCACTCTACCAGATGATGCTAATATATTAAAGTCACCTTGTTCAAGTGTCAAATTATAATTACTAGAACCGCAAACTCTTAATTCATAATCTTCACCAGACACACGGGAAGAATTAATCATTAAAGCATAGCCACGCTTAAATGTTGAGTATTTTGAACCCTTTACATATTCAAATTTATTAGCTTCGTTAAAATCATATCTTTCAGAAACAGTTTGTGTTACTAATTTACCATCAGGATGTATTTCTCTGAATGTACCTGAACGATGATACTCATGTATTCTTTCTGCTCTTGGTGTGTCATCAAATTCTAATATATGACCAGATTCAGTTTCCCAAACATGATTAAATGGGTAAATAGCAGCATATGGAGATGACGGTTGGTCAAACTTAAAAGATTTTCTAGCAGTGGATACATTTTTAGTTTCATTTAAATATCTTGACATCATAGGTTCTTTAAGAACCCTTGTATTTGTTTCAAATGTTGATGCTGATGATATAGCAGGGTCATTAAATATTCCTAGATCAAGAATACCTCTTGCTAGTTTAGGTGTTGTAGATTGATCTTGTCCTTCTAAACGAGGATATCTTTGAACATTCTGGTCTTCAACAATTTCAACGCCTAATTCATCCTCTTCATTTTTTCTTACAGTTATCGGGGGAGATGGGTATCCTCTTTGCTCTAATAAAGAGTCGGTTCTCACATCTTTAAATCCATACATAAACCAATCAGGATCATCGGAACGATTTAATTTATCTGGTTTTGTAGCATATCCTCCTAACGCACCTATAACTAAAGGTTGTTGAGCATCAGCCCCATCAAGATAAAATCCAACAACCCAAGAACCCTCAACAAGTCCTGTAGGACTTCTACCAACATCTGTTTGTGCACCAGAAGTAGTCGGTTGCATAACCATTGCCCAAGGTAGGTCTTCCGTAGGTAAATCCACATTATCATTCGTATGATCTCCAACACAACGAACTTGTACACGCCCTAAGAAGTTGGGGTCCATGCGATTTTCAACAACACCAATGAACCATCGTAAATTTGAACCAAAATTTATATTATTTAAATCTAACATTTAACCAATTATATTATTGAATTTATATTGCAATCTTAATTTTCTAGATTCATCATGTATATCATTTACTATTTCTGAAGAAAGTACTGATGTCTTTACAACAGTTCTATCTGGTTCTAAAAATATATCTGATGAATCAGTTGCTGTAGCAAACTCACTACCATCTAAATTATAAGATTCGCTGATAGTATCTGTTACCATTTCTATTAATAATTTATATTTTTCACTTAAATCTACAGAATGATGTATTCTTGTCACAAGATAATTACCAGATACATAAGTATCTCCTTTTTCTTGATCTCTAGGTACATAAAAATTGATTATATCACCAACTGCTATATTACCAGAACTATCACCAGCCATTTCAACTTGTACAACTAATGAGTCAATCTGAGATTGCATACTCATTCGTCTTTGATATACTTCTGATTTGTGGTCAGAATAATCTTGGGATTCTAAATCACCCTTATGAGACATCACTGTTGAGCTTACTGTCAATGGTTTTTCATTGCCAACATCATGAGTAATATCACTATATTCTGATGTTAATAAAAATTTATTGTTATTGATATGATAATATTTTTTAGCATCTTTTTGATAATAAAATTGTTTTGTTTCTACGTTTCTTTTTTCAATATCTACATAATTAATTTCCGAAGAATACATTCCTTTTGACATATTTTTAAAAACATCAAATCTTTTAACTATTTTATAATCATAAACTACATTCCACTGAACTTCTTTATTTTCCGACACATCTTTTGGTATATAAACTATAGTTTTAATTTTATTTGAATTTTTTCTATTTTTGAAAACATCTTCTAAATTTACAAAACGAAAACGATTAATGTCTTGAAAAAAGAAAAATAACGCTCCAGTTGTAGAACTTGCTCTCACACATAATTTATTTAAAAGACGAAATGGTGAAAAATTCGGAACAACATACTTTTCTATATGTCCTGAATTTGTTTCAATACCATAATAATTTAAACTTACATCTTTTTCTTTTACATAATATTCGGATTTCTCAACAACACTTACCGATTTTTCATTTATTAAACCTAAATATTTTTCACAAATAATACTCACAATATCAGACAAATACCCTTTAGAAAAAGACCTTGATATTTTTTGTTTTTCACTTCTAATTGCAACTTCAGATGTTAATAACAATGTATAAAGAACAGAATTTTCATTTATTTTTTCTATTTCAGAAATACCTGTAACTCGCATTCTAAGTTCTATTGCTATTTTAGTATGCATAGAACGAAAACATAATTGTACTGTTTCTTCACCTATAATTGGAAAATCTGTAAGTAAATGATTTGTATCTAATAAACTTAGAGAGCCTGTTAAACAATTAGAATACAAATCTTCAAAAATACTAAAATTAGTATAGATTAGGTCTAATTTATATTGTTTAAAAATAGGGTCTTTTCCCGCAACTGGTATACGAGGAGATTCTAAAAGTAGTGATAATAATTCATAATCACCAATTTCGCTTGGATAAAATACTGTCTTTACTGACTTATCAAAAACTCTTCTCATAAATCTATTATCTCTGTAGATAAATCTGCTTGAACACGATTAATAATAATGTTATCAAAAACTTTTATATGTTTCTTTTTTTCATTTTCTAGAATTGAATGTTGGTATGCAGATACAGATTTTACTGCAGTGGGTGATGTTCTACCAACTTCATAACCAAATTTATCATAATATGCGACAATTTTTTTATTTGAAGCTTCTATTGACCCATATTTTTTAATCAACTCTTTATCTAAAATTTCTGAAGGCTTAACCCAATCGGAATAAATGCTGTATATATCATTTAATATTAAAATAGTCCAAGTGAAATTATAACTTTCGTATATTTCATAAGAAACCTCTTCCGGTCTTTTTTCATTTTCTATTTCATAATTGTTAATAATTAAACTATCCCGATTATTTTTTATATAATCTAGTAGCTTAATACGAACTGTTATGTCTACTAAGTTTACGGAATTATTTTTTATATTATATGAAGTTTTTGGAAATTCTTGAAAAAAATACATTTATTTTTTTATGTTATTGATGAACTGAATCAACATCACTTCTTGTGAATACTTTAGTTTCTTGTAAAGTTAGACTTATTGAAGTAGATGTGTAATATTTTACAACACCATCTTCACCTTCAAAAAATGCCATTTCATTTTGGTCTTGCACATCATTATGAGAAATATCAAGCTTAGTGACTACTGTAGGTAAAAATTTAAATTTATTATATATCTCATCATTTACATATATCTCTAAGTGTAAATTACTTGGATATTTGTAATGATTATTATAGTTTATGGTTGCTGCTATATTTCTATTTATTGTAGTAGGTAACACATTCTTACGAAATGTATTTTCTATTGTAATTAAATTTTTTGCTTCAATTTCATTTTTAGCAAATAAATTCCAAGTAAAATAGAATAAACGATATGCTTGGTTTTGTCCTTGAAAAAAAGTAGTTGTATTTGGATTATATGCTACACCTTCGGCATAGGTGCCTGCCTTTATAGCTGCATTATCTGCTCTTAATATACCAGAGGTGACAAAAGCTTCAAGTGCTTCAGTTGCTTTAAAATTATCTATAGTATGCGCCATTGCACCTTGAACACCTTCTGGAGTCATGCCATATTCTCTTATATTAGAAAATAATACATTACCCAAAACTCCAATATTTTCAGTATTGTAATTTGCAGATACAGATTCTACTAATAATCTAGGAGCAATAGGTAAAAACATAACAGGATGTTGTATTTCTGTTATTTCAAGATTTGCATTTTTATTAGAAACCTTATGCTTAGTGAAGACTAATTTCAAATAATTTTTTTGATAACCTGTTTTTCTTAACTCATTTGGAAAAACTATAGGTTCTATAATACTTGATGCCATGTTTATCCTACGTCATCTGCTGTATAAATTTTGTTTTCCATCATAATAATTGTTATATCATAAGAGTGATGGTAATAACCCTTTTCACCTTTAATAAAAGTTTCTGTATCCGAACTAACTCCATAATAAGCAGATATATCACGTATTACATACTTATGCGGAAAATTCATTAAGTAATTTACATCTCTCATTGTATTATTGTATTTTTCTACAATTTGTAGTTCAAATTCAAAAGGTATTTTAAATGTGGAACTAAACAATGTATCGGCAACTTTCTTGTCTTTTTCAATAACATCTAATGAATCTTGAACTTCTTGTGGTGTTGAATCAAATGTAAGGGCATTTGATATTTGCGAGAGTTTAGTTTGTACGTACTCATCTAAATATTGAAGTCCATTTTGAAATAAATTGAATTGTGTAAGTTTAGGTAATGTAGCTTTCTGTAATGATTTTATGATTGTTTCTAATTCTAAAGCATCTTCCTCATTTTTAGGAGAAATTTTCCATTCAAGTGTAAATTCTCTAACTCTACTTACACCATCAAATAGTAAAGTAAAGTTCGGTGCTCTTGAATATCCTGAAGCTTGTGCTCCTATTTTTAAAAAATAATTATCAGTCTTAGCTATCTGCTGTTCTATAAAAGTATCTATAACTGACAATCCATTATCTAAAACTTCTTGTTTTACACTATCATATGCATCTCCCAAAGAAAGTCTCTCTCCTTTGACAATATTACGTATGCTTCTATTCACCGCATCATATTTGTTTTTTACTAATTCTCCCAAAACACCCAGTTCTTCTCTATTATAATCTAATTGAAATTCTTCTCTTAGCAAACCTTTTGGTAAAGGTAAATATATTATAGATTCTAATTTTCTTTTGTTTTTATTTTCGGCAGTAGTCTTCGTAGTTGAAACATCATATATCATCATTTTAAGAAAAAACTTTTGAAAAGTTTCTAAATGTATTTTTTTAGGATAAATCAAACTATTAATCAAAAATACCCCTTATGAGAAAAACTAATTATCGTCAAGGAAAATTTTATATTAAAAATGAAGGTAAGTATCGTGGAAACTCACGTAATATTATTTATCGTAGTTCTTGGGAAAAGAGAATTATGGCATTTTTTGATCAATCATCAAATGTTGAGTGGTGGAATTCAGAAGGAATGATAGTTCCATACTTAAATCCAATAGATAAAAAAATGCATTCATATTTTCCAGATTTTATTTTCATGAATAAAAGTAAACAAACCTACATGATAGAAGTTAAACCGTATCGTGAAACACTACCTCCATCAAAAAAATTAAAAAATTATAGAAGTGCTGCGATTACTTACATAATCAATCAATCAAAATGGAAGCAAGCGCAAACGTTTTGTGAGAAACAAAATTGGAAATTCATAGTTTGGACAGAGAATGAAATGAAGAAAATGGGAATCTGAGTAATATCAATTACTTAGCAAAATACTAGACATATCTAATAAAAATACTAGATGAATCTAGTGAAAAAACTTTATTATATTACTTGACATTTTATTTTATTTTTGATATATTATAAGAGATATTTTATTTTCTAATCATCATTATGGAGGACCATGCAAGAGATTGAAATCAATAAGTATATTAGTGAGTTGAATTCTGATGCCTTCTTTTGTCATAAAAATTATACTTCTCTGATAGACTCGCCAACCGGTTCGGGTAAAACAGAACTAATCTTCAAGAGGTCAAAAAACACTGACAAAATTATCATTGCATTTCCATACACTTCTCAAGTCATTCAACAAAGAAAAAAATATCCATCATATCAATATCTTTATGATGATAAGCAGTTTGATGAAAAGTTATCTAACAGAATAGTTTGTACATATGATAAACTTGTTTCACTAATCACAAGAGACCTAGATCTAAATGAATATGAATTACACGTAGATGAAGTACACAATCTATATGTCTCTGCAAACTATCGTGACCGTGTCATGTATTATATCTCACGTTCCATTCGCAATCAAATCTATAAAAAAATATATTTGTATTCAAGTACATATGATACAAAGTATTTGAATAACTATTTGATTATCAACGAACACTTTAAAGTCAGAAGAAGGAAAGATGTTAAGGATGATGTGACATGTATTCATTTAGAGAATAGTCAAAAGATTACAATGAATGAAGCCATGATTTACCATTTTCAACATAATGTAAAGCCAGATGAGAAGGCTTTAATTTATCGCAATAATAAAAGTGAAAATATAGCACTTAGGAATTCATTGCAAGACATGGGATATAAAGTTGTTGTAGTTGATAGTGACAGTAAAAATGAGGAAGAGTCCATTAAGATATTGGAAACTGAAAAACTATCTGGCAAAACGGATGTTCTTATCACAACATCAATGTTGACAGAAGGTATCAACTTGTTAAACAAGAACATCACTCAGATTCATTACATTGATAAAAAGAAAAGTGCTACTACTATTCGCCAGTTTGCAAGCAGAGCCAGAAATGGTAAACACAAAACATTTGTCTGGTATAAAAAAGAAGAAACCTTCAAGTTAAAGAAAGATATATTTGATGAATGGTTTGACTTTACCGAGAATGCTAAGACACTGGAAGAGCATTACAACTACATCGTTAAAGAAACTGAAGATAAAAATAGAAACAAACATATCAATCACTTATTAAAAGGAGTATCGTTTTATAATAGAACATGGAGACAGTTTGGTTATCGCAACGTTAATGGTGAGGTAAAGATTGATTATACCCGAATTGCAAATTATTTCTATGAACTAGATGTAGAAAATCAAAGTCACAACTCATACTTGCTTGGTGAAGAGATGGAGAACCATAACTTCAATGTGCATTATATGAACTATGATATTGATTTGGATAAGGCGGATAAAGATGCTTCCAAACAACATTCTAAAACTGTGAAAGAAGAACGCAAATCGGAAAAGATTGGTGTATTGCAGGACTATCTAGACAATGATATAAATGTGAAGGCACGTTTAAATAAGTTGTTGAGAAAGAGAAACAAAACATCATCTGAAAACCGTGAAATCAAAATAGCAAAGGAGTGGTTGCAGTTACAGCATGAGAATGTAAACAAGGATGATATATTAGAAATCCTCAAGAATAACAACACACACAAAGCTAAGTTCAGATTATCACTCAAAGGACAAATGCAAAATGATTTGTTATATAAAGAACTCACACCACTACTAAGTATAAATGAAAGGTATGATTCAGAACAACGTAATGATCTATTAAGCCAAGCAGAGAAATCTGTATTTGATAAACATAAGATAGAACTAAATATAAAGAAGATGTATAATGGTGAGATTCACGGGAAAACCAGCAAGGGAATTTTTGCCATTCTATACAATATTAATTCACATGTGTACAACGGAAAACATTCAATATCAGTTGCAGATTTTGACCCGTTGTTTTTCAAAACCTCAAGCTAATTTTATATGACACTTGAAGAGGCATTTTCCTTTCATACAAAAAATTCAGTACCTTATTGCTTTACTTTATTTCAACCGTATTCAAGAAAATTCTTTGAGTTTTTATCAGAAGCTAGAGAAAAAGAATATTGGCACATAGATGATAAAGAAATTTTTGGTCAAACTGATATAGGTAAATTTGATATCTTTGAAGAAGACGGCTCTTTCGTACCGCTAGATTTACCTGTTCTATGTGAAGCTAAATCTGAATATCAAGGAAAAGCAGTTGAACTAAACAAACCCAAAAGAGGCGGTTCTAAAAAATACTATGTATATACTAGAAATCCTCAAACGGGCAAAGTGATTAAAGTTGCATTTGGTGCAGAAGGAGGTGGTCAAAATCTTAGAGTTAAGATCAATGACCCAGAAGCAAGAAACAATTTTGCATCAAGACATAATTGTAAAAATAAGAAAGATAAAACCAAAGCAGGTTACTGGTCTTGTAGACTTCCTAGATATGCATCAATGCTAGGATTGGATGTCAAGAACCCAAGTGCCTACTGGTAATAGTTAACAACCGCACATCAAATAAATACTATGAGCCATTATACTGTACATGATGGTGTGCGCATCATAAAAAATGATATTACGCACTTTGTTTGGCACAGAGATAAGGAAGATAGAGTTATACGAGTTTTGTCTGGCATAGATTGGTATCTGCAAATAGAAGCTGAAGTACCAAGAAAGATGACCAAGTATAAAAACATGCTTATTAAAAAAGAAGTCTGGCATCGTATCTTTTGTACGAGCGAAGACCCCGACAATGACTTGGTTATTGTCATAAAAGAACTTATAAAAGAATAGAGAAATGCTTTCATTCAATCAGTTTTTAACAGAACGCAAAAGAAATAAAAAGAAAGCTTGTTGGGTAGGATACAAACAAGTGGGAATGAAAATGAAGAATGGAAAAGAAGTTCCCAATTGTGTACCCATTGATGAAGCTTTTGATGTTGACCCGAATGATAAATTAAAACCAGTGCCAACTGTAGAAGAGATTGCTAAAAAACATAAAGTATCAGTAGAAGAAGTAGAAAAACAAATTAAAAAAGGTATTGATATAGAAAAAGAGCATACAGAAGATACTGATACCGCTAAACAAATTGCACATGCACATGTGGATGAAGCATTAGACTACTATGAAAAATTAGCTGATTGTGTTGAAGAAGAGTTTTTGGATGAAATGTATACTAAACCTGGATTAAGAGAAAAAATTAAAAATAGAATTATGGCAAGTAGTAAAGGTGGTAAACCAGGACAATGGTCAGCCAGAAAGTCTCAGATGCTTGTACAGCAGTATGAAAAGGAAGGTGGTGGTTACAAATCTAAAGGAAGGTCAAAGAAGCAGAGAAACCTATCTAGATGGTCTAAAACAGATTGGAAAACACATGATGATAAGCCATCTATACAGGGACAAAAACATGATGAAGTTGATGCATATCTTCCCAAAGCAGCAATTGCACATATGAAAAGAAAAGATAAAGAGAATGATACAAATTTATATTCTAAAATGACAAGTCAAAAAAGAAAAGCGGCTAAATCAAATGACCAACATGCCGATTATTCCGATGATGTAAAAAAAGCTAGAAAGGCAGCAATCAAACATGCACATAGAACTGTCAAGGGTAAATAATGAAAAGCTTTAATCAATTCATAACTGAAAGTAAAATACTTAATGAAGGTGGTAATGCACCATTTATTAATCGTAAGACCGGTGACAAGCTGGGCGATGCACATAAAATTTGGTTTGTGAAAAACGAAGAAAATAAAAAAACTCTAGTAGTAAATAGAACTAAATTACGTGAAAGTTTACTAAACATGTTTGAAGATTTGAATGAACTTTACGAAAAAGAGCATGGCTCAAAATTGTGGAATGATTTCAATGTTGTTAGATCAGGACATGCATTTAACGGCTCTTCATATCATTTTTTTAATGGTAAAGAGAAATTAACTGATGCTGAATTTATCAAACTAAAACCCACTATGGGTGATGTAGATGTAACAATTGATGGAGATAAATTAGGACCTCTATTTGATGTGCTTGCAAAAAATGAAGGTAAAGTTATTGGAGATGACTTTGTTTATATGGGACAAAACAAACCAAAACAACAAGGACATCAAATTAACGCTATTTTTCAATTACAAAATCCAAAAGTAAATGTGCAAGTAGACTTTGAAGGTGTTGAATATGAAAAAAATAAGCCAACACCGTTTTCAAAGTTTTCCCATAGTTCTCATTTAGATGATATGAGAGTAAATATAAAAGGTGTTGGTCATAAATTATTACTACAAAATTTAGCAAGAGCAATATCAGAAATGAAAAATATTGTAGTGTTAACCCCCACATCTATACCTCCAGATAAGATTACCGTTTCTAGAAAAGCATCTGCTTTAGCGCCAACAAATTTAGCATTTAGTGTTGATAGAGGTATTAGAAAAAAGTATGTGCCTGTGATGCATGATGGAAAACAAGTAGAAGTAGATGGTAAATTAGCATATAAAGAAGTGGTGAAAGCTAAAAAAGAAGACCATATAACTGAAATTTCTACAATGTTTATGATGCTTTTTAATATACCAAAAACTGATAGCAAGGAGGAGTTTGAGAAGAAACTTAAAGATGATTTAGAAAATTTTGAAAGTTTTACAGGACTATTAAAATTAATGGGAACATATTTAGATGAAAATACAGTGAAAAAAACTTTCAAATTTTTACTTGACAAAAGTTTATTTGGTAAAGGCGCACAGGGGTTTGAGAAGAATAATCCAGAAGGTGACAAAAAAATTAAAATGCAAATTGTAGAAGCATTGGTTAAAAAGTTTCCATATCTAAAACCAATTTATAATGGATATGAAGAACAAATCCAAACCTACTACGATAATTATAAAACAGTAAAGGTTGAAGCATGATGTCTTTTAAATCATTCTTCGTAAGAAGAGATTATATAGTTGAAGCAAAGTCTGGAGAAATGTTGGACATTTCTATTCCAAATGCAGATAAAGTATTTGCAAATAAAGAACATGAAATGTTTCAAAGTGAATATACCATTGAAGAAAAAATGGATGGAGTTAAGTTAACTATATTCAGAAATGATAAGCCTTATGATGCTAAAGACTTCACAAATAATTGGATTGTTGCATACAAGAATAATATACTACATGCTGGAGAATTTAAATCTGTTACTCCTAAAAAAGCAAAAGAGCATGGTATTGGTGTATCTCAATATAAATTAGTATTTGACCATCTAAAGAAAGTTCATAAAGCCGCAAAAGAAATCCCAACAAACACAGAATTTTTTATTGAATTTCTAATGAAGAAGCCTACTCTCACTAGAGACTATGAGCATAATCATGGAATGATTTTAATAGGTTATGCACACAATGCAAAGATAGATTCTAAAAATGATTTTAGATTATACACAAAAGAAACTAAATTAAATCAAAAATTAAATCAACACTATGCAGATATATTGAAATTAGATTTACCTTCTAAAATGTTTGACGGAAACTTGCAAACATTTGATGATTTTAAACGTGGAGCAATAAATCCAAATTTAATAAAAGCAATCAATAAACATAAAAAAGAAATAGTAGAAGCATATCAAAGAGAAAATTGGAAACATGCTTATGAGGTAATTAAAGATTTATTTTTAACAATACCTAGTGCATATGGTGGAAGAATTGAAGGTATTGTGATGAGAAATAAGTCTACTAACAAAATGTATAAGATGTTACAGTCAGATCAACATGATAAAGAAGCCAGACAATTGATTAAGCAACGCTACAATATGGACAAAGATGAACAAAATGCATACTATAGCGAATTAAGAACTATTGCAGATGATATTTTAAAGATAATTGATACTTCAGGCTCTCACCATGATGTAATGATACAAATATCACAAGCAGTACATAAAAGAAAACTTCCAAAAGATTTACACACAAAGAAAAATGACCATCAAATAAAAGAAGATTTACATTTAACGGTAAAAACAAAATATGAAAAAATGTTACATGGATGGGCAGGTGTTGTGGGTAAATTTAGAATCATTACAAAAGAACATGTAAATATGATTGAATATGCATTGAAAAAATATAAAGGAGTTTCTGTTATGTTAGTAACGGGAAGTAGAGATATTTTACTTTCTGAAGAAAATAAAAAAATTCTTAAAGAAATCTTTAAAGGAAAAGATATTGAATTTTTTATTTCAACTACAGGAAATATAGTTTCTCTGGAAAGAAAAACTAGAAATCCTATTGTTGCTTATGTTTCAGGACCAGATAGAAAAAATGATTATAAAAAACAATTGCAAAGCAGAAACAGTGATGCTATTTTAGATGTATATGATGCAGGAAAAAGAGAAGATATTTCTGCAAGTAAGGCAGAAGAAGCTTTAAAGAGCAATGATATACAAACTTTAAGAAAAATTGTACATCCCCTTGCTCTTAAAAATATTGATAAATGGGAAAATTATTATATTTGAAATCGTTCAATTACGTATTCATAACTAGTGTCTATTTCAAATTCAAAATTTTCTACAAATTTAAAATTTAAAATTTCTTTTTTATTTTTCAAATACATAAAAGTAAATTTGTTAATATAAATAGTCTCAGTGTCTGAAACATTCAATTTAACAAAAAAATCTTCAAAATTTGAAATATCAAAATCTTCATGATTTTCTAATTGCAATATGTTATCTTTATCAAAATAAACCATTAACTTATCTTTAACAAATTGTATAACATGTGCATTTGCAAAATTAAATAATATTTCATTAATTTCAATTAAAATCATAAGACCTGTTTATATAATAAAGTTATTCAAAAATCAAATAAATAATAAGAAGATGAATATATTTATATGTCAAAATTAAAGGATTTATAAATGGCTAGAAGACAAGAAATCCAGAAACCAACTACGTTGTTAACAACAAAACAGACAAAATTAGAATCAATTGATTATGATGGTAATCGTGGTGAAATCATGTTGTCTGTAAATGATGCTGGTGCAATAGGAGGAGACGTAAGAATAATTACAAACGAACAGTACACAATAAGTTATGCAAATACCGCAGACCCACAACAAAATTATAATAGACAGGTTTATAAAACATTACCTCTACATAATGTGGGTTCATTAATTTATTATGCTGGAACATCTCAGCCAGATGGTTATTTATTCTGTAACGGTGCTTGGGTAATGGCTAAATTATATTTTGAATTGTATGAAAAAATGAGAAATTCAGATTACGCAGGAGGCTCACAAATTGTTAATGGTGTTGTAGTTGGAGGACAATATTGGGGAGGTGAAGATAATTGCGTTGTATTAACTAATAGTAATTATAGTTCATATGGATTTTCACAAAGTGATGTGGGAGAGTTGGTGTTTAAAATACCTGATTTACGAGGTTTCTATATAAGAAATCATAATCCGGGAATAAAATATAATATGGGAAGCAATCAACATCCTTTACCAGATTATGAAACAAATGTAACATATGATGAATTTGGTGAAGAATTAGATACAGAAGATGGAATAAGAACATGGGGTTCTAAACAAGATAGTAGATTCAGCATACATTCACATACAGCAAATACAGTGAGTGTATCGGGAAATCATGTTCATGAGTATGAAGGTTGTTTAGATGCCACAGGCGGAACTCAGCTTGGTGTAAACACAGCAGGTAACGTTGATCCAGCTTCAGGAAAACAACATTGGGCAACATTTGGGGCAAGAACTATGCTAACAGATCCGGCAGGTTATCATAGACACTTTGGGTGGTTAGGATATGGAACTTCTTATTCTGATACAGAGCATAAAACAGTTGATTTTGAAGGTAATCAATCGGCAAATGAAACAAGACCAAAAACTTATCAAGTTATGGTTTGTATAAAATACTAAAAATAAAGTAAAGAAATATGGCAGTATCGGCACAATATAGAGAATCAATTTTAACGATCCAAAAAGTAACTTCAGGTGCTTTTAGATTCTCACGTTCTAATGATGACACAAAAAAGAGAATATCTGTTGCTGGTTCAATGGTAATCACAGTAGATGACAATGCTGAAATAATAGCAGATTTTCGGGTTCATGATGGTTCAACAGGAGGAGGTCTTTCAGTTCCCCCACCTGGAACTGTTTGTCATATGTTAACTAAAAAATTAGTGACTTATCCTTATTTTGAAATACCCGATGGTTGGTTATTTTGTGATGGAACAATTCTTGAAAAATCTGTATATAATGCATTATATTCAGCAATTGGTGATACTTATAATAATGATCAAAATTTAACAACAGACCAATTTCAAATACCAGATTATCGTGGATATTTTTTAAGATGTACTAGTGACCCCAGTGTTTCGGGAATTTCAGGATATCAAGGTGATAGTGTGGTAAAACATTCACATTTTATAGAACTGGAAGATAATGGAGGACATTCTCATTATTACACAGGTTGGGATAATTCGGGAACTTTACGGCAGTCAACTACAGTTTTTCGGTCACGTTCATTTCATAATTCAGGATATGATGGATTTAATAATCCAGTACCTCAATCAGTGAGTTCTAATATTATATTAGGTGGTAGAGTATCAGAAACTGCTAATACTAATGTACACAACCATGATATTTCGGTACTTCCCTCATCCGTTACAGATACAAATAATAATGAAGTAAGACCTATAAATATTACATTTCCAACACTTATAAAATATTAAGAAATGAGTAGAATACCCATACCCCCTGATTACTTTTCTAATAGGTCAACTGCAGTTGACAGAAAACGACAGCTTTTAGATACATCCAAATTGGATATACAAAGACTAAAAGCGATGGCAACTTCACTAATAGATCACAAAACACTTATATTAAATAATTATAAGCCAGAAAGAGAACTTTTTGAACCCTCTAAAGGACAATTTGCTGTATTTGAAGACAGATACAGTTATGCAAAGCCAAGAATGTTTAGTGATATGCGAATACAAGATGGTATTTCTGATTCTGGATTGCCTATTATTCCTGCTGGTACTTTACAATATTTTGCATATACAGAAAGAAAAACAGGTGAATTAGTAGATCCTGATGGTTGGTTAGAATGTAATGGTCAACGCAAAATGGCATTTATAGGTACAGACCCCGCAACAAGATTATCAACTAAGTACACAAAACTTTATGAAATATTATCATCTTGGGGTGTTTCTCTTATAAAAAATAATGTTAAAGCATCTGGAGAAGCAGGAGAAAATCTCCCAACAGGTTTAGAATTTTCAATTCCTGAGGTGAGGGGATATTTTGTAAGATGTTATAATCCAGATAACACAGGTCCTGGTTCAAACAGATATTCACCAGATAATACAGACTCAACAAAATTAACAAGACAAAATTTAAATATTCCAGCTTTACAAATATTTAATGAAGAAGTATCTAATGTTAAACAACATCATCATGAAGGAAAAAATTTAGTTCGTTTTGATGGAGATAGAATAAATTCTACTAACAAGTTTGGGTCAACTGATGGAGATTTAGACCACGATTTAGGTAATAGTTCTCGCAATACATATCAATTTAAAACTGATGTAAGTGACGACTTAACTCCAAAAAATGAAAGCTATTTATATTACAGTAATAATTGGACCTATGTACCATCAAGGTTATTTTCACAAGGAAAAAACCTTAGTTTTTATAGTTCTTCAGAGGAATTATGGAGTTCTGATATAGGTTCAGGTTCTGTACAGCAATGGCCGTCGGGTTACGTTGGGAGTTTCAGTCCAAACGGTAGTTTTGCTGCAGAAGCATCGGGCGAATACAGAGGAAATCAACAATTAAAAAGATACAATTCATATAATAATAGGTATTCTGCATATATTAAACACGTTCATGCAAATATAGAAACCTATCAATATGATTCTCGCACTGATGGAAATATTGATAAAGGTCCTGTATTGAATGGGGGTCCTAATAGAGATACAAATTATAATTCATACACATCTTATATTGGATATAATAAAGTGTACCCGAATCAAAAAAATGAAACTCAATCTTATACTTATTATTATGCTTACTATACTGGTCAACAGGAGAGAACGATACTTTATTATGTTAATAGTCAAGTATGTGTTAACATACCTTACGTAGGGAGGCAATGTGTTAATGTACCTGTACCTACTTATCAAAATGTAAGACAAAAGAGAGCATCATTTCATTATTATACAAGAATATATGAAATGTTTAATCAAACAATAAAAGAAACGGACCAAGGTTCAACAGGAAACTTTACCACTGCTTATTCTGGAGGCAGCCCGACTAGAGAAGCCGGAGACCACTCTCATAGTTTTCTTCAAGTAAATGATTATGGTGATGGAGATACTAGACCGAATAATATAGCATTGAAATTGTATATTAAATATTAATAATTTAAATAGGTGTAAATTATGAATGAAGAATCAAAAAAATTTTGTATTGTAAATAAAGATGGTTATTATGTAGAAACAATTAACTGTTTTAAAGACCCTAAAGACGATAAAAGATATGTTATTCCCGCTGACGCTATAGACATTGAAGAACCGAACATTGATAAATTAGCAGATTGTATGCCTGCTAAATTAGATGAAAATGGTACTTCTTGGATATACGAAGAACCTATAAAACCTTTAGTAAATGAAGTAGCAATTCAAGATACTACAATGCATTCTTCAGATGTGATAGAACATGAAGTAGAAACTCCGCCACATTTACAAGATGACCCAATGATGTTTTTACGTGCGAGTAGAGACATCAGATTATATAAATCTGATATTGAAGTTTTAAAATGTGTAGAAGATGCTGTTGTTGTAAGTGAGGATTTAAAAAAATATAGAAAAGAATTAAGAGAGTTGCCTACGAATATTGAAAGTGGATTTATACCAAAACCCAAACACAATCATAATGCAGATTATGATAAAGGTAGAAGTGATCCAGAAGAATTTATTATATTTGAACATTGGCCGATTTATAAAAAATAACTCTTGACATTTATTAAAAATTATGGTATCTTATGAATGAGTATTTTATAATTTTTTATTTTGGAGGAATGGCATTTGGCATTACTCTTGTTAGTATAAAATTAATTAAAGAAAAATTAAATAAAAACTATCTAAATAGTTTAGAGAAGGCAGAAGAGCCTTCTCAGCCAATTCACTAGAGAATTGGTTTAAAAAGCAATCGCCCATTTGGGGATTGCGTTATATTAAGGCGCAAGCTGCGCAATATAATCTCGCTTTTTAAGGAGGCATTATGTTTTTAACTCGCTATTCAACCAATGACCTGGACCGAGTTTTTCGTCATACAGTAGATTTGTTTGACCGCATGGAACAAATCTTTGATGATCAAGCTTTCTCCACATCAACAACTACCAGTTTTCCCCCACATAATATTCGCAAAAGAGATAATTCATATCTTATTGAAATGGCCGTTGCTGGCTTCAATCGTGATGAGGTAAATATAACCAGAGAAAAGAATTATCTAATTGTAGAAGGCAAGAAAGAAGAAAAGAATGATGATGGTTTTGTATATCGTGGTATCGCTAATCGTTCTTTTAAAAAGTCTTTTGCATTAGGTGAGAACATGAAAGTTCTTGCAGCGGATATGAAAGATGGAATGCTATACGTTGCACTTGAGCATGAAATACCGGAAGAAGATAAGCCGATAAAAATTGAATTAGGAGAGAGTTCTGATGTTGTTTCAAGAGTCATTGACAATGTGAAGAAACTTATCGCCTAATATATTTTATATATACAGCGGTGCTTCTTCGGAAGCACCATTCAATACATCACATATACATCACATACACACACAGGAGATAGGATGTACACCAATATGCTACAATGGGAAACCGACCAAGAATTAAAAAGCTATTTTAAATCTGAATACAAAAGAGATTTTGAATACGCTTACAATAACTTCCTAGAAAATCGCAAAAGCGAACATCGCAAAAGTAGATTACAATTTTTAAAAAGTTTTTTCAAAAGTTTCTTTCTCACTGAGCAGCAAAGGATGGAAAATTATTTTGCTATGGCAACTAGTCATGAAGATTTAGAGAGAAGACAACGTGCTTGGGAAGAAGAACATTCTCATAAAAAAATTGGCGTTAGCTACTAATTATAATTTTAACACACAACACACACAGGTTAATATGACAGATGCAAAAAATCCATTTCAAATCAGACAAGAACTTTTGAATACCGCAAAAGAGTATGTTGAGTCAATGTACAATATGCAACAAAGTGCTATTGAAAGACAATTTCATTTAGCTGAAGAAGTGATGAAGAAGAATGAAGAACAAGGAATGAAAATGTTTCAACAAACAACCGAGAATCTTGAAAAATATTGCAAATCCTATCCAGGTGTTGACCAGATTCTTTCAGTTGCAAAACAATTTCAAGACTTTGTAGACAACAAGAAAACTAAAGATAGTTGATTTCATTGCTCCTAAATAAGTAATCACAAAGATTATTGTTTAGGAGCATTATGTTACACATAGGTATTGATTTTTCCATTAGCAGTCCTTGTATTTGCTTTTGGAATACAAAAGAAAAACATTTATTTGAAAACTGTGAATTCTATTTTCTACACTCAAAACCAAGTTTAAAAAAGATTGCTTTTCCCGATAACATAACGTTTTCGGAATCATCTGAATCAACAAACAATTCGGTTCGTTTTTCAGAGAATGCTATGAAATTAAGTGAAGTAATAAAAAATAAACTTGACATTCACAAAAAATATGTTATAATGCTTGAAGGATATTCTATGGGCGCAAAGGGTAGAATATTTGATATCGGTGAAGCAACTGGCATTTTTAAATTATACCTTTCAAATCAGAAAGTTAACCCCTTAATTATAGCACCAACACAAGTAAAAAAGTTAGCAACTGGCAAAGGTAACGCAAATAAATTTCAAATGCTGGAAAAATTTTTAGAAATAAATACTAGTTTACACAATTCGGAATGGATAAATGTTTTGACAACAGAAAAGCATCTACTTGCTCCGCTTACTGATATAGTAGACAGTTTTTTTATTGCTAACTCTTTTACGGTAACGTATGATAAAAGCTAAGATTGTTCAGGATAGTTCACTACCAACTGGCGAAAGATTGTTGACGTTTAATGTACGATATGGTAGACTAATTCATTCTGAACTTTTAAGACATCGTGCTGCATCTCATTCTGTGAAAAGTTCAAGAGCAATCCCTACACATAAGTATAGGGAAGAAGTTTTGAATGACCCTTATATTCCGGTTAAGTTTGGAACTAAGAAAAAAGGAATGCAAGCAGGACCACCTACTTTTTTAAGTAAATTTTATGGTGAGAAAGTATGGAAACTTTCATCCAAGATAGCATGTTTATTCCATTGGATGATGGAAACATTAAAGATACATAAGGAAGTAGCCAATCGGATTTTAGAACCATATGTTTGGGTTGAAGAGACAATTACTGTTGAAGCAAATGCTTTGAAAGAAATTGCCGAGCTTAGAATACATGTTGATGCACAAGAAGATGTGAGAAAAATTGTTGAGGAAATGGTGTATGAAATGGATAACAGTACATCAGTTCAATTAAAAGAAAATGATTGGCATGTGCCATATGTTGTTAGAATTACATCGGACGATAAAGAAATGGCATATAAAGATAATAATGGTAAGATGTTGACGGCAGACCAAGCAATTGTTTGTTCTGCTGCAAGATGTGCTAGAAGTTCTTATGCGAACCATGATAATAGTATGTCTAATTATGATAATGATGTTAAGTTGGCCGAAAGATTAGTTGGTTCAGAACCAATGCATCTATCACCATTTGAACATCAAGCGAGAGCATTTAATGATGAATCTGAGAGGGAATCAAATTCTTCAAACTTTCGTAATTTCTTTCAGCAAAGAAAGGCAATTGAAAAATCAATATGGCACTACGAAATCAATTCATGAAACCTGGCGAAACTACATTTCGCCAAAAAATTGAGTCTGTATGGAAATCCCCTAATAATACTATTTTAAAATATATTGAAAATAGTGTAGATGATAGGGGATTTCCCAATATCCAGAATTGGAAAGATTATAAAGAAGGTAAAGATGAAGTAGAATTATATTCTACTCTTATGTATTTTTTACTTAATAAGAAATTACCATTACCCAATGCTAATGAAAGTGAATATTCTATTCGTAGACTATTTTTTAAATTTAAAAATAGCACAGTAGCACCCTTTGTACATCATTATGACCTGGATAAACCATTAATTCATCGGTTATCAGGAAATAGAAATACTCAATATGAACATGATTATGATAATTGGAGTATGGGATTTTTTCCTCAACATATCACCGCAAATAAAATATCAAATTATTTTGCTGAAAATGAGAGAATGAAATGTGAGATTACAAATAGAGAAAGTCCTACATTTCTTTGGACAACTGAACATGGTATGTCTAGATTAATGGATTGTATTCGTAGAGTGGGTATTGATAATTTAAATGAGAAAAAACTTAAAAAAGCTTTTGGTTATGCAGGTCAAGTTGCCGCACAATTCAATGTGAACACTTCTAAAAACATTTATAATATTGTTAAAGGAGAGTCAATATTTGATATATCAAGTGGTTGGGGAGATAGATTAACTGGATTTTATCTTTCTAATAAAAAAACTTATATAGGCACAGACCCTAATTTAGAAATGTATGAGATTTACAAAAAAATGGCTTATACATATGAAAAATGGTTGGGTAATGATAATCCTAAGATTGTAGAACATGAAAACTTTTTTGAATTACATGGAATTAAAAATGTAAAAATTTATTGTTTACCTGCTGAAGATATTAATTATAAAGAAATTCCAAATATAGATCTGACATTTTCATCTCCTCCATATTTTAATAAAGAATTATATGGAAAAGATTCTAAAAACGAGGATAATCAATCTTGGAAAAGATATAATACAGATGATAAATGGCTTACAAATTTTCTCTATATGATACTTGACGAATTGATACCAAAATCAAAAACAACTATGATTAATATTACAGATGTAGGAACTGATGTACGTGTGAATCGTAAATGTATTTGTGATCCAATGGTTGATAGGTATCAGGATAAATTTGTTGGTATTGCTGGTTTTCAATTATCTCAAAATATGAATGTTGTGAGATATCTAAATGGACATTATACAGAACCAATTTGGACTTTTGGTGAAAATTTTATTCAAGAAAATAAAGTAAATTTAATGCAACTTTTTAATTAACGTTTAATCAATGAAGGAAATATGTGTCCTGCTTGTTATATTAACGGTTTATTATTACTTGTTTTTGGAACTTCTGGTCTTGCGCTCACAAATCATCCTATCATCATCATAATTGCTGTAGTACTTACAATTGGAGGATTCTGGTGGATGTGGATTGCTTATAAAAAAAATCGGGGTAAAGGCGGATTAGTTAAAAATTTAAAAACAACTTTAATATACATTCTTATATTTGCTGCTGGTTATTTGACAGCAGCATACCAAACTCATAGCTTCTGGGCACCAGTAGCTCATGATGAATCCGAAATGATCTTACACTGAGGAATTATGATACATCGTTTGACCGCAATTATTGATAAAGAGCGAACATGGGAAAAGGTTATCAATATAGATTACCTTTATGGATTTGAACCACACGCAGATAAAGATGGAATATACATTATCTTTCACACAAACATTGAGTATTTTAAATTTCATTATACTAGTATAGAATCAATGATGACTGATTATGAAAAACTTCATACTAATATATCGGAAAGTTTTAATCAAACACATACCGTAGTAGCGCCTATTGATGTTTCAAGTGAGAAAGAAAAAGACTTGATATTGGGATAATATGGAAAAATGGATATTCTTTTATATTTTTATATTTTCAATTGCCGCTATCGGATTATATTTTCTAGGAAGAAAATTATTTGTGAAACATTTAGAAAAATATGATAGAGAAAATGATTGACATTTGTTTGTGAATGTGATATAATAGTGAAAACGGACCTCTAGCTCAATAGGTTAGAGCGGCACACTCATAATGTGTAGGTTCTCGGTTCAAGTCCGAGGGGGTCCACCATCATCATATTTCTTACTAAAAATATACAATAAGGTATTAATGTTTTATACAAATGTGGCATTAGTAGGTAGTAAAATATACATGAGGTATATTGAAAATGGTGTAAGAAAACAAAATGATTTTTCTTTTTCTCCTGAGTTGTTCATAGAAAGTAAACGTGGTGAATACAGAGACTTATATGGTAATCGTTACAAAAGTGTGGAAGTTAGTAATGTAAGTGAAGCAAGAGAAAAAGTAAAAGAAGCATCTAGTGTAGTAAATGAAACTATTTGCGGAAATGCTAAACCAGAATTTGAATTTATACAAAAAAACTTTTCAAAAAACATTTCCTTTGATTCATCCCAAATCAATATAGGTTATCTAGATATTGAGGTATTTACAGATGGTGCATTTCCAGAGCCAGCTGCCGCAAAATATCCGATTAACGCTATATCATTTCGTATACATGGCATCACACATGCCTTTGGATTAACCTATGATAATGTCACATACAAGAGTAAAAAAGACGATGTTGTGGTTTATCTATATGATTCAGAAGAGAAACTTCTATCAGAGTTTGTAAACTTTTGGGGTAGATGTGAGTTGGATGTGATTTCTGGTTGGAATTCAAATAGCTTTGATATTCCTTATATTTGTCGTAGGATTGAAAAGATATTTGGAGAAAAGTATTTGAAAAAACTTTCTCCTTTCCACAAAGTATTTTCAACTGAACGTAAGAATGATTTTGGCAACAAAGAAATTGCATATAAAATTTATGGAATATCTCAGTTAGATTATCTTGCCATTTATAAAAAGTTCACATTTAAAAACCGAGAGAGTTATAAACTTGATTTTATTGCACAAGAAGAACTTGGTGAACGTAAGGAAGATGTCTCTGAGTTTGATAACTTATTTGATCTATATGAAAAAGACTTTGAGCTTTTCATGGACTATAACATTAAGGATACTGAACTTGTAGAAAGACTTGATGATAGATTAAAATTGATGGAAATTGCACTGACTCTTGCATATTTTTCTAAAGTTAATTATGAAGATATCTTTAGTCCAATGCGATATTGGGAAAATATTATACAGAATTATCTGTATGAAAATCAAATAGTTACTGCAGTTGAAAAGCCTGTAAATGAAAAGACAAAGAAATTTGAAGGAGCATATGTAAAAAATCCAATCGTAGGTAAACATGATTTCATGGTATCGTTTGACTTCACTGCACTGTATCCTTACATTCTTCGTACATTTAATATCTCACCAGAAACGATTCTTGGTATGCGTGATGATATTGATGTTACTACCATACTCAATCAATCTATAGATTTGTCTGATGAATATGAAAAAGATGTGACTGTTGCTGCAAATGGTGCGAGATTTACACGTAAACATACTGGATTTATTCCAGCACTGATTAAAAGAATGTTAGATTTGCGAGTTGATTCTAAAAAAGAGATGATTAAAACTCAACAAGCAATAGAAGAAATGAAAAAGAATGGAGCAAGTGCTAATGATATCAAAGACTTAGAGAAGAAAGCAGTCGCTTTGTTTAACATGCAACTTGTTGCTAAAGTAGCCGCTAACTCTTTCTATGGTATTTGTGGATTGAAATATTTCCGTTTCTATGACATTCGTTTAGCAGAAGCAGTAACTTATTCTGGTCAAGCCGCTAATCGTTTTGTAGAGAAAGCTATAAATGAATATCTAAATCGTTTGCTTGAAACTGAAGATAAAGATTATACAATCTATATGGATACTGATTCTTGCTATTTTGATTTAAGTGGAATGGTTAATAAGTTTGTTCCCAACAAGACAAAGCAAGAGCAAAATGAATTTGTTAAGAAAGTTGGTTATAGTAAACTGACAGAATGTATTGATAATGCTATTGATGTATTCAATAAGTATTTAAATGTACATGACCCCATTCTTAACATGAAAATGGAAGCCGTTGGTGGTGGAGTATTCATAGCTAAGAAAAAATATGTCATGTCAATTGTGCATATGGAAGGAGTTGATTATGCCAAACCCAAGTTAAAAATGACAGGTGTTGAAGCAGTTAAATCTTCTACTCCAGCACCAGCTAGAAAAGCACTCACAGATTGTGCAAATATTCTTGTAACCGGCACAGAAGAAGAACTTATTGAATATGTCAATGAATTTCGCAACAGATGGAATAGTTTAGCTCCAGACGAAATTGCTTTGCCAACTTCCGTAAATGGAATACATAAATATCATATTGAAAATAATCAATATAAACTTGGTTGTCCAATACATGTAAGAGCCGCAATTAGTTATAATTATTGGATAAAAAAAGAAAAAATAGATAATTACTACTCAGATATCAAGGATGGGTCAAAAGCAAAATATATTTTTCTTATTGAACAAAATTATACAAAAGAGAATGTAATTGCATTCCCATCAAAACTGCCGAAAGAACTTGACTTACACTCAAAAATAGATTATAATGCTCAATTAGAAAGGTCTTTTCTCTCCCCTCTAAAAATTATGCTTGAACCAACTAATTGGAATTATGAGAAAACAGTTAATTTGATGGATTTATTTTCCTAACAAATATTTTATGAAGGATTATTATGTCTCAGTTTTTTAAAAACTATGCTAAGATGATGAAGAATGAACTTGCAACCATAGTAGGTGAGCAAGGTATTGCTGGTGATTGTGATGAGTTTCTTGATACTGGTTCTTATATGTTGAATGCGGTTTTATCTGCAGATATTTTTAAAGGGTTACCAAAGAACAAAACAATTGCGATTGCATCTGATTCTGGTATTGGTAAATCATTTTTTTGTGTATCAATTGCCAAACACTTTTTAGATAATTATCCAACTGGTTTTGTATTATATTATGATACAGAAAATGCATTCACTTCTGAAATGTTTGAAGAACGTGGAGTTGATACTGACCGGCTTATCTATGCTCCAATTGGATTTGTAGAACAATTTCGCCATGAGGCTACAAAGTTTGTACATGAATATAATGAATTACCAGAAGAAGAAAAAGTTCCGTTTATTATGATTCTAGATTCAATTGGTAATCTTTCTACAGAAAAAGAATATGAAGATGCAATAAGTGGACAAAACAAGACGGATATGACCAAAGCAAGAATCACCAAGTCTGCTATTAGAACATTGAAAATTGAACTCACAAAAGCAAAAGCACCACTCATCATGACCAATCATGTATATTCTGAGATTGGTTCAATGTATCCACAAGAGATTATGACTGGTGGTAAAGGTCCACTATTCTTATCAGATGTAGTATTATTTTTATCTAAGCGTAAAGATAAAGAAGGAACAGTTCAAGTCGGTAATTTTATTAATGTACGAGCAAGGAAATCTAGATTTACAAAAGAGAATACATTAGTTGAAGTATATCTAAGTTTCAAAAAAGGAATTAATAAGTATCACGGTCTTCTACAGTTTGCAGACAAAGCAGGTGTTTTTAAGAAGATTGGTAATCGTTATGAAGTACAAGATGGAAGAAAATTGTATGAAAAAGCAATTATGGAAAATCCAAGTGAATTTTTTACACAAGAAGTTTTAGAACAAATTAACAAATATATTCATGATGAATTTTCTTATGGTGGTGATTATCAAGAAGAGCCGCTTGAAGATTTACATGAGGATGTTGTAGAAGAATAAGGAAAAATATGGAAGAAGAATCAATTGATTATAAAATAGTTAAAGATAATGATGAAAAATGGGCAATACTTATTAATAGTGGTAAGTTTAAACATTTTGTTTTTCGCATTGAACATCTAAGATTAACTTACAAAACAAAAGATGGCACACTAAAATTTGTAGAGAAATATGAAGATGTTCAAGATGAAGAAATTACTATGGATTTTCAATATGAATTATCTATGGTTCCCGAGAATTATAAGTCTGAAAAAAATGATCAAAAATTATTTGAAAATATAGCTGAAAATATTTTAATTGATATTTTAGCTAATCATCCTGATACTTATAGATTGGAGTCAGATGAACACAAAATTGATTTTAAACAACCTAATCAAGAATAAAACTTACGTTAATAAAGTTCTTCCATTTCTAAAACAAGAATATTTTGAAGAAAAATTAGAAAAGTCTATATTTAATTATATTTCATCTTTTGTTACTGAATACGGAACATTACCAACAGATAATGTAGTAGAATATTATGCAAGTAAAGATACTAAATTAAATGATGAAGAACTAGCAGATTTAATTTCTCTTTGGAATGAAGTAATAAATCAAGATACTGAGAACATGACAGTTGAATGGTTAGTTGATATCACAGAAGAATGGTGTAAAGAAAGAGCAATTTTTCTAGCTGTAAGTGAATCAATTACGATTATTACTGATGAGAAGAAAAAAGTTCAAAAAGGAACTATTCCTGAGTTGTTGAAAGAGGCACTTTCAGTTTCATTTGATACTAACGTTGGTCATGATTTCGTTGAAGATGCAGAATCTAGATTTGAATATTATCATAAAAAAGAAGCCAAAATTCCATTTGATATTGAAATGCTTAATAAAATTACAAAAGGTGGCTTTACAGATGGGACTCTTAACTTATTTTTAGGTGGCACTAATTCAGGAAAAACTTTGTTTATGTGTCATTTGGCATCTTCATATCTACATCAAGGTTATAATGTATTGTATGTAACTTTAGAAATTGCTGAAGAAGAGATTGCAAAAAGAATAGATGCCAACTTAATGAACATGAAAATGTCAGAAATTACAACAATAAGTAAAGATAATTTCTTGTCTAAAATTAATAAGATACGTGCAAAAACAATTGGTAAACTTAAAATCAAACAATACCCTCCCGCCTCAGTAAATATAAATCATTTTAGAGCATTACTGAATGAATTAAATTTAAAGAAAAGTTTTGTGCCAGATATTATCATTATTGATTATCTTGGTATATGTTTATCTGCGAGAGTTAAATCTGCCGAAAATTCTTTTAATTATTATAAATCAGTTGCAGAAGAAATACGTGGACTTGCTGTTGAAAGAAAAATACCAATCATTAGTAATCATCAGTTTAATAGGTCTGGTCAATATAGTACAGATGTTGATTTGGAAAATATATCAGAATCGCATGGTATCTCCATGACTGCAGACTTCATGGCAGCAATTATTGTCACTGAAGAATTTATTGAGGAAAAGAAGGTGATGATTAAACAACTGAAAAGTAGATATAATGACCCAAGTTATTATAATAAATTTATGATAGGTATGGATAGAGAAAAAATGAGATTATATAATTTAGAAGATGAGGACATCATAGAAACAGTAACGAAAAAAGAGAATGTTGTTTCTAGACCAAAAGTAGATATAGACTTTACATAAAAGAGGAAATATGTCATATGAAGGAGAATTGAAATTTACTACAGCAGGCGATTTTATGAAAAAACAAAAACAAACTTTTGTAGTTGGACAACCAAGATTTTATAGCAACCCACAAGAAAATATTGTGAGAAAAGAAATTTGGGATGATGCTGAAAGTATGAATGATGATTTGGTGAGTTACTGGAATGAAAATGTAGAGAAAGAAGATACTGTGATTGTAGTCGGAGAATTACTTCATATTGAAGTTGATTCTATTTTACAGAAATTGAATGGAAAAATTATTTTTGTCAAAAATAAGACAGATGCTTTAACTAAATATGTAGACGATAAATCAGTAACTACAGTGAACAGCTTAGACTTGCTATTTAATAATGAATCTATTTATATTACTAATTATTTAGAACATATAAATATAATAGAATCTAATTTAATTATTACATCTGACAGTTCTGTTTTAGTAGATAAAGTAAATGATAAGTATGTTTACTATAGAGATCATAAAGGTGTAACAAGATTTATTAATAATTTATCAATTCCTATATTTAACGTAAATATAGAATTATGGAATTATAAACCGGTAAATATAGATACAATCTTAAAGTTTTATTCAGAATATAGAAATCATAACACAAATTAAAAAAATGAAAAGTTATAATCAATTTGTTGCAAGTATCTTATTAGAAAAGAAAAAGAAACCCAAAGATGATGATGTTGATTCAGACCTTTTTTTAGATGATGAGGATGAGGAGAACGAAGAAGAAGAAGATCCTTCTGCGGAAGAGAATTCATCTGAAGAAACGGAAGAAATAGAAAATGATGAGCCATCAGACGATGAGAACAAGAAAGATGAATTTGATGCGAATGATGAAGAAAAAGTAAAAATTTCTAAAACGGATACTGAAAAGGAAGCACTAAAAAATGTTTCTAGTGATGTTGCAGATTCTGATTCTGAATTAAACGCAGATGAAGTTGAAGATAAAATTGAAGATGAGATGGATTACTTAGAAAATGATAAAGAAAGAAACGAAAAACTTTCTTATAAAGATAAAAAAGAAGAAGAAGAAAAACAAGCAAAAGAAAAAAAAGAAAAAGAAAATAATAGAACTAAAATTGTTATAAATCCTAATATTACAGAACATTTAAATAGATGGTAATCTAAAATGGCATCATCAAACGATAGAAAAATCTCACAGTTACCTTTTGCAAATACAGTAAATGACGATACTACATTTGTTGTTGTTAGCGATATTAGCACTATACCAAAAAACCAAAGAACTAATACCCAAGTATTATTTCACCAAGTTCCAGTACCAGTAACTGTTGGTAAAGAATTAGATGGTAAGGATGTTATTTTTAATACTACTCTAAGCGCAACAAATAAACTCCATTTTGATGCATCAGATGGTGATTTATCTCTTGGTAGAAATTTAACAGTAGCTAATAATGTGACAGTTGCAAATGATTTAGTAGTAAATGGAACCGCACATTTGGGACTAATTAATCCTTCATTTGCCGATATGGAACTTAGTGGATATTTAAAAGTTGGTGCATATACTACAGTGGAAGGACTTTTAACTGGAAATGCAAATACAGTATTTAATAAAAATACTATGGTAGGTGAAGATTTAACTGTTGGTGGTAAAATTACTGCAACGGGAAATGTTAATACAAATGGTTCTTTAATCAGTAATGTTGTAACTTCAAATACAATTAATAGTACAGATTTAGTTGTAACAAATTCAATTACAGGAGCACAAAGTATAACATCTGAGACAGCATTTGTTGAAGATATTACTGCTAATAATTCTGTAATTGCTAATGGATTTATTAGAAGTTTGGGAAATGTTTACGGTACAGTTGCTAATTTTAATAGTTTGGATGTTGTAACAAATGCACAAGTAAATCAAACACTTACAACTTTAAATTTGAATGCTGTTAATAATGTAACCGTTTCTAATTTATTAACAAGCTTAAATATTTCCGCAACAGATTTAACTTCAGCCAATGCTACAATTACTAATTTAAATTCTACTTTACTTACATCTGTTGATGTGGAAACAAATAATGTAAATGCAATTGCAATTACCGCTCAAACTATTAGTACAGATTCTTTTATTATTGATACAATTGATGCTAATAATTTAGTTGTGGATTCTTTATCAGGAAACACAGTAAATACAGACCATGTGTTTGTTTCTAATTTACAAATGGAAGTACATTCTACACTACCTTCACCAACTCCTTACGATGAAGGTACTTTAATATTATTCTATGATGCTGCCAATCCCAATCCTACTTATTCATTAAAATTAGCGACACCTGCTGGATGGCAAACTGTATTCTTAACATGAGATAATGATTGAAATAACAGATGAATCTTTTTATTATTATACATTTAGTAAACTTAAATCTAAGTACATAGAAGAAACAGAATTTAAAAATTTATTAAAACATATAGTTTATATAAAAAGGCTTTTAAAAAAATATAAGGATAATTCAAAAAATATTAATATTAATTTATTATTAAATCATTTTATTGTAATATATAATGAGATAGAAATAAATTCAGCTACATTAATATTGTTTTATAAAATTAATAAGATGTATTATCCTCAATTAAAAACTATTTTATTAAATTTAAATAAGATTGATAATAATAGTACACTTCAAATAAATGAAGATACAATTATAATGTCTGATATTCTCATTGATACCGAATTAGAAAAAATCTTAAATAAAATATTCTTATGAATTTTATTAAAAATTTCAATTTTAAAAATCAGCTAGATAAATTTCTTGTGCATGAAGAAGATGGTGGTGGAGCAGAAGGAGGAAGCGCATCTGGACCAAACACCGTTGCTGCTGCTGGATTACCGACAAGCGGAGATGATGCCTTTAAAGGAGCAACATATTCTAATTTAGAAGGTGCAACTACTGGATATTATTATGATTTTTCTAAAAAGAAAAAGAAAAAAAGAAAACTCAAAAAATCTTTCTTAGATTATATGCTACCTTCTGGTAAAGCTTCTTCTTTTGTAAAGGAAGAAAAAAGCTTTACCGTTGATTTTGCAATGAATATTAATAAAGAAGAATTGAGTAAATTATTTGGTGAATCTATTTACGAATTTGGTGAAAATAAGTACACAGTAAAATTTTACAGAAAGGGAGAAAATTATCGTTTTGGTAAAATGTTTTTTGTGGGTAATAACGGATTTTGTATGCGATTTAATAAAGCAAAGAACAGTAAAAACAAAATTGATAGTATTTCATTTTGGAACAAATGGTCTACAGAAATCATCAATCAAGATTTGAATTTTAGTATTACACCAGATGCAGATGTAATAACCGATGGGTTAAGTTTAGAAAAATGTTTTGAAGTTGCTAAACAAATATTTAAAAATAGAAAGCCGAGATTTGTTAAAATTGAAAACATTCGTATAGAGAAAAGGGGGAAGGTAGCAAATAAAGAATTTGAAAAAGAATTAGGAGAAAGTGGAAAAAAATCAATTAGTTTTACGGAATTACTTGACTTTGCTCTCAATAATGGGTATACTGTAAAGGAGCCTTCTGATGGTTCTTTGGATATAAATCTCATAGTTCCAATGAAAATTCCCAATAAAGAATATGTGATGCCCCATCACAACGAATATAAGAAAACAATGGATGTTGAAAAATTTGTCGATGATGGTAAATTATTGTTAACTCCTGTCAATGTTCAAAATTTTGTTTCTAATGCTCAACATGCAGAAGAAATTTTAGAATTTATTAGAAGTCTATTTAAAGACAATTTAATTAATAATTTGTCTTTTGAAGCAATCGTTTTTGCTTCAAAGGTTAGAAAAAGCAATCATCCTAATTGGTTAAAACTTTTAGTACCTAAAATGTAATTATGAAAAAAGTTAGTTCTGGTTTAGTGATAACGGATGGAAAAGTAGTTTTGGGTTGTAAATCATATAAATGGGATTTACCAAAAGGAGAAATAGAAAAAAACGAAGAACCTATTGACGCAGCAATACGTGAAACAAAAGAAGAAACTGGATTAAGCGTTAATAAAAAAAATTTAATAAAGTTGGGTTTTTTTGATTATACAAAACACAAAGATTTGTGGTTATTTTTATATGCACCTAAAAATTTACCAGATACTTCAAATATGAAATGTACAACATATTTTGAAGATAAAGATGGTAATGAAACTTTAGAAATAACAGGGTATCGTTATATTAATTTTAAATATTTGGAAAGATTTTATTATCGTTCAATTTGTAAAGTTTTAAGACAAATTGAAAAATCTTCTATTTTTTCTAACTACTTCCAAGGAGTAAAGTAATGAATCATCTAGCTGCACTTTTAAATGTAATGGAATCAATTGAACTTGACAAAGAACTAGGCATTCAAATTTTTAAAAATTATATTACAGAATATCTTCAATTGATTCATGAAGATAAAGCGCCTTTTTCCGAAAAAGATTTTGAAATTATGAAAGAGGTGGCCATGTCACTCGGCTTGAATCCTGAAGAATTTGAAAATATTTTCAATGTGGCTGATGAAGAAGATGCTAGTTATGATAAATATGATGCGCAAGTAGATAATGTTGTTAAAGATTTGCCTCCTGGTTCTACTGAGTTTACTAGCTATTTAAATCGCTGGGTATCTCCAAATTCTCCCGATGCTAATTATTTGTTCTAAAACTCATGAAAACACATTCATTTTTAAAATTTAAAAAAGATATAGAAAATTTATTAAATTATAAACTTGTTGAAATTGAAGAAGTCACCCCCACTGTTAGGCCTGTATTTCAAAGAATTAATGATGATATGCCTTATTTAACTGAAGAAAAAATAGAAGACGCATATTTAAATGATAAGATATCTCAGAAAACTTTGAAATTATTAGAATGGCTTGCAATAAAAGAAAATTTAGATGTTGCGGAAAACATTTATTTAAATAACAAGCAAAAATATGAAGAAATATCATGCTTACTTGAAAGTGTGAATTGTGATTTTATAACATTTATTCGTAATTTGATTAAAAAACATGAACAAGCGATCTCTAGTAGAGAATAAATCAATTCAAAAAGAATTCCTCCAACGTCTTTCTCTCACTCTAAGAAACTTTAAATGGAAATCAAACGGAGCTAATTTCTCCTGCCCTATTTGCGGGGACAGTAAAAAAAGCGAAACAAAAGCAAGAGGGTATATTTTTGAAAAGGAAAATTTATATAATTATTTTTGCCATAATTGTGGTTTTAGTTCTAATTTTTCTTTCTTTTTAAAAACAATTAATTCTATATTACATACAGAATATATTAAAGAACTTTTCTTAGATAAAAGAAGAACAGATAATCTAATGAACTCTGTAAAACCAAAGGCAATACCTTCCGATAAAAAAATAATTTCGTATATAAAAGCACCTTCTATTGATTCATTAAATGAAAATCATATTGCTAAATTATATGCAAAAAGAAGAAAAATACCTGAAAAATATTTAAAAGAATTATTCTATGTAAATTCTTTTGGAAGTTGGGTTAGGAAAAATTATGACCCCAACTATTCAGGAAATGATGATGAAAGAATTATAATTCCTTTTTATAGTGGAAAAAAACAATTAGTAGCATTTCAAGGTAGAGCATTATCAGGTAATACAAGATTAAGATATATAACAATCAAATTAAATGATAATGCACCAAAAATATATAATTTTCATAATGTCAATATAAACAAAAAGATATATATTGTTGAGGGTCCGATAGATGCAATGTTTTTACCTAATGCAATTGCAGTTGCAGGTTCAGATGTTTCTAAAGTTCTAGATAAATTAAATTATGACTTTGTTTTTGTTGCGGATAGAGAGCCAAGAAATCCAGAAATTGGCAAAAAAATTGCAAACATGATTGAACGTAAATATAAAGTAGCCCTATTACCAGAATCAATGCGTGGTAAAGATATAAATGAATATATATTAAATGGATTCACAATAAATCAGATTGTACAAATGATTGACCGTTTCACGTTTGAAGGATTACAAGCAACTTTCCAACTTAAAATGTGGCAGAAAATCTAATATGCAAAGTTTCAAAGAATATTCTGTGATAGAAGAAAACATAGGTCTTAGAACATCTGAATTGTTTAGTAGAATTCAAAAAGGTGTTGATGAACTGGCTGAAAAATATAGTTCAAAAGAATATGATGACGATATCAAAGACATTTATAAGATAGCAACACCAGACATAAATAGAATCTATAAGATTAAAAATTTGAATTTGACTTATAATTATTTAAAGGCATTGATTGAGTACGGCCTAAAGACCTCACCTAAAAATACTATTGGTGGTAAAGTTGAAAACATAATTAATGTACTCAAACCAATCCTAAAATCTCGGAACTATAACTATAATAAGAAGAAAAAATTACATTCTATTTCTTCCTATAAAATGAAAGAAATTGAAGATCTAGATATGGATAAAGAGAACTATAGTTTGAATGATTTGAGAATAAGATTGAAAGTAATTTGAAATCTTAGATTTGATAAATATAATCACAACAACTTTTCATAGAGTTATAATAAATGTCTACATATTCGGATGCAGTAACCGCATTAGGCAATCCAACTAAATTAGAAATTGTTACAAGTGGTGGAAATTATCTTGTACAAGATAGAGTAGCTCAAGTAAATGATGGAGCAAATGGTTTAACAATTAAAGATAGTAGTGGTAATAACAATGTAGTTTATATTGCACACTCTCAGGTTGTTAGTGTATTAAAAAAATAAATCTTTTCTAATAAACCCATATAACTTAACATAAAGGAAAAATGTAGGAATACGTTTTAATGGATTCGTTTATTCTTTTTTCAACATTTTAACATCGAGAGGATAGCATATATGAGTGCCCGGATACTTTCAATGCCTCAAGGTAATAATAAAGAGTTTCATGGAATAGAAATAAGTGAACACCGAAGTGAAAATTTATCAGAAATGGCGAATAGAATGTTAACCCAATTTTATTGTCGTGATAATGAAACTCCGCAAGAGGCTTTTGCAAGAACTGCAATTTGTTTTTCAGCCGGTGATTTAAATTTGGCACAAAGAATATATGATGCGGTATCAAAAGGTTGGTTCATGTTTGCATCACCTGTTTTATCTAATTCAATATTACCAGGTGAGAAGGCAAAAGCAATGCCAATCTCTTGTTTCTTGTTAGACATTCAAGACAATTTAGATTCTATTATAGACCACTCAACTGAAGTGAGATGGTTATCAGTAAAAGGAGGTGGAATCGGAGCTAACTGGTCCAAAGTTCGTTCTGTCTCAAATAAAGCTCCTGGACCAATGCCATTCCTCCATACAATAGATGCAGATATGATTGCCTATCGGCAAGGTAAATGCTATCTTCCTACCACACTAGTACTTACAGATCATGGATGGGTTGAATTTCAAGACTTAGATGCATCAATGAAAGTTGGACAAGTATTTCAAAATGGTGTAATCAAATGGGTAGAACCAAGTGAGATTGTTGTTGAACAACATCAAGGTAAGATGTTACGTTATACAGACGATAAAGATATTTGTATCACAGTAACACCAGATCACTCAATGGTTGTTTATGATGAGTTTGATATACCAGAAAAAGTAAGAGCAGATGAATTGATGAATCACAGTGATAAGAAAATTGCATTTGTTGATGGATTAAATGCCACAACATTGCGTAGCGCATATGATGGATTTATTCCTGTTAGTGAACTTACTCTATATGAAACAGATTATGATGGATTTGTATATTGTGCAACAGTACCAGAAGGTAGACTAGCGGTGCGTGATTCTCAAAAGTTTAGAGCAATTGTTTGCGGAAACACACGCAAAGGTTCGCTTTGTGCATTTCTTGATATATCACATCCAGATATAATTGAATTTATAAACATGAGAGTACCAACGGGTGATATTAATCGTAAGAATCTAAATCTTCATCACTCTGTAAATATCACAGATGAATTCATGAGAGCAGTAGAACGTAATGAGATGTGGGATTTAGTTGACCCTGAAGATAAAACGGTGCGGGATACACTAAGAGCCCGTGAGCTATGGGAAATGATTATTGAGACAAGATATCGCACTGGTGAACCAAATATACACTTTATAACTGAATCTAACAGACATCTTCCTCAACCACTAAAAGACAAAGGTTTAAAAATTAATAGTTCAAATCTCTGTCAAGAAATCACATTACCTACCAATGAAGACAGAACAGCAGTTTGTTGTTTATCAAGTTTGAATTTAGATAAGTTTAATGAATGGAAAGAAACTTCACTTGTTGAAGATATGATTACTATGCTGGATAATGTATTACAATTCTTTATTGAAAATGCACCTAATCAACTTGCAAAGGCAAAGTATTCAGCAAGTAGAGAGCGGTCATTAGGTTTGGGTACAATGGGTTTCCATTCATGGTTACAGAAGAATAACATAGCCTGGGAAAGTGAAGATGCCGGATTACAAAATGAAATGATTTTTTCGCACATTGCACAAAAAGCGGAAGAACAAACCAGAAAACTTGCATTAATTAAAGGTGAATATTTAGATGGTATTGGTAGTGGTAGAAGAAACGCACATCTAACAGCCATAGCACCAAATGCAAACTCTGGGATGTTACTGGGAGTTTCGCCTTCTATTGAACCATACAACGCAAATACATTTACACAACGTTCAAGAATTGGTTCTTATCTAATTAAGAATCCTTATCTCGCAGATATATTAGAAAAGTATGGTAAGAACAACGATGCAACTTGGTCAAACATCATGTTGAATCGTGGTTCTGTTCAACACTTGAAGTTTTTAAGTGAACATGAAAAGAACGTATATAAAACTGCTATGGAATTAGATCAAGAAACATTAATTCAACATGCTGCTGATAGACAAAAATATATTGAGCAAGGACAAAGTGTAAATCTATTCTTTCCAGCCAAGATGGACAAAGCAAGACTTTCTAAAGTTCATTATCTTGCATGGAAAAATAAACTTAAAACATTGTACTATTTGAGAACAGAAGCTGAGAATCGTGTTGAAGCGGTTTCTGAAAAGGTTGAACGAGTGGCACTTACGGATTATATGGAAACTTCTTCTAAAAAAGAGGAAGATGATTGTTTAAATTGTCAAGGTTAAGGAGTTAAATGGAAATTAAGATTTATTCTAAAACAGGTTGTAGTTATTGTCAAAAAGCTAAAGAATGGTTTATGAATAACGCTTTAGAATATACAGAAATTGTTTTGGATGATGACCAAGAACGAATAGACTTCTATCAAAGAATTTCTAATGGTATGCAAGTAAATACGGTTCCGCAAATCTTTATTGATGATAAACATATCGGTACATACACCGATTTGATTAGTCAAGAAGATTTGATTTTGAAAAAAGCATTTGGTGGTTTGGAAGTTCCATCCGTGACTTACAAACCATTTCGTTATGACTGGGCAGTTGAAATGGCACAAAATCATGAGAAGATTCATTGGATACCAGAAGAAGTATCACTTGAGGATGATGTACATGATTGGAAATCTGGTAAACTTTCTCAAGGTGAAAAAGATTTCATTCGTAGTGTGCTGACATTGTTTGTACAATCAGATGTGAATGTCGGAGAAAATTACATTAATTATTATCTTAAAATTTTTAAGAACAATGAAATACGTAAAATGCTGGCAAGCTTTGCGGCGAGGGAATTTATACATCAGGAAGCGTATGCTCTGTTCAATGATACGATAGGATTTCCTGAATCAGAATATAGTGCATTTTTGGAAATTGAACACATGCGAAAGAAGCATGATTACATGTTAGATATTGATGTTAATACTAAGGAAGGCACAGGTCTTGCAATTGCAAAATCTGTAATCAATGAAGGATTGGTTTTGTTTAGTTCTTTTGCTATGTTATTAAATCTTCAAAGATTTGGTAAGCTAAAAGGATTTGGAAAGATCAACGAGTGGTCAATCCGTGATGAAAATCTCCATGCTCAAGGTATGGCAAAATTGTTTAGAACATACTGTAATGAAAATCCTAGAATTGTCAATGATATATTTAAGAAAAAGATTTACAGTATGATTCGCAAAGCAGTTGAACTAGAAGATATGTTCATAGAACGTGCATTTGGATTCTCTAAAATGGAAGGTCTGACACAAGAAGAAATGAAGATGTACATTCGTTATATGGCAGACCGAAGATTGATTCAACTTGGTTTGAAAGGCAACTATAAGATTAAAGAAAATCCATTACCTTGGTTAGATTATATTCTAAATGCACCAGACCACACTAACTTCTTTGAAGGTAAGGTTACTGAATACACAGTTGGTGGTTTGATTGGTAAATTTAATTATGACTTTGTAGAAGCAGTAGCTTAAATAAACTCTTTTGATTTTTCAGCTAATGCACATTCATATGAAGTTATAAAAAACTTTCTCTCCGTCTCTTTTGTTAGAGGCGGTTGAGTTATTTCCGAAAACGTATCCCAATCATAACTTCTTTCTAACTCATCTGCAGTACAATCACAAATATTTTTTAACATAGTTGTTGAATATTTTTTCAATAAATCACCGTCTGCTGCAATACGTGAAAAACATACTGATATAAAATTTTGTTTTTCTTCAAACGGCCAACTTTCTTTTGCTGGTGCAGTTGGAACACACATGGTTAACGATAACGCTAACAATACTATATATTTTTTCATATCAACCTTTTTGTGGCATAGTGAATAAAGCTTTTACATCATCTTCAATAGGGTTTCTTGCAAACACACACCATTTAATTACTTCAGAATCTACAAAATTTTTTGAAAAATCTCTGAAACTTCTGCCTGTTGTATACACATCATCTACTATTAATATTGGATCGTTTGTATTATTTGTGCTATACTTGTTTAAATTATTAGCAAGCTGAACTCCACCTCTAGGAATACCAATTGCATATTGCCAATTTTTCGGTTCATATTCTCTGATAATATGTGCTAAAGCAATCCATTCATCGGGTGTAATTCCATCACATTCAATTTTCCAAGTTAATGGTAATCCAGAATGGCTTATAAAATCAATCTTTTGAAATAAATTCATAATTAATCACTCTTATTTTAGAATTTTACATTTTTCCAAAGCAGCAATCATCCTAGTCATACCAATTCCTCCCCCGACTCTAGGGAAAAATTCAAATGACAAAAACTTTTCTAGTTCTGCTTCAACCCTGTCTTTACCAAATAACTTGTACAGTAATTCACTATACTCACCATTTGTTATAGTATGGAAAGTATCTCTCATCATTTTAACATCTGTGCTCCGTTCGGCACTACCAATTGTTTCCATACCACCAAGGATAACATCTATTTTCTTGCTGTGTACTCCATCTTCATATCTGCTCATATTCCAAAATGGACTTGTGAATTCTGGAAAATCTGTAATCATTGTTGTATTGAATTCTTTTTCCATTTGAGTTTCATGCTCTGCTTTCAATTCCTCTGTTTCATTAAGATTAAAATGCGCTTGCCATTCTTTATATGTTTTTTCTGTAGGTTTGGTGAATCCAAGATGTTCACATAATTCATATTCCATATTTTTTAAGTCCTCTATCGTTCCAGGAAATTCAAATTCAAACATTGGAAAAATAATATCATGTCTTCCTGGTATTGCATTTGGTTCTTGTCTATAACTTGTGCTGATACAAAAAAACCCTTCAGAAGAAGGGCTTTTTAATAATTCATGTTCTAACCACATCTGACCTGTTTGAGGTAAAGGCCATACCTCTCCTGCGTAATTATAAGTAGCAACATTGAATGGGTCTTCACATGCTGCTAAAATACTCAAACGATTTTGAGTGTGAACTTCTGCGAAACCTCTATCTAAAAAAAAAGATCGTAAAGAATTTATGGTGTTTGTATATTTTAGAGGGTCAATTAGTTGGGTCATTTTTCTCCTTTCATTTTTTGTCAATTAATTTTTCAACTTCTTCTTTTTCTAAATCCCATTGAATATCTTCAAGAATCACATCTAGCATTCTAAAGTTTTCTTTTGCTTCTGATATGCATCTACCTAATTCTTTTTTATTTTTTCCACTGGGCATACTGTTATAAAATTTTATTGCTAAACGAAATACTTCTGGAGCCGATTGTAACTCTTTTATTATTTCGTTTAGCTCATCATTCTTCATGAAGCAGCATCAAAGAATCATTGTTACTAGTTGTCACAATCTTTTCAAATCCATATTTTTGATACCATTTTTCTAAATCAAATTTATTATCTTCTGATTTATCAGCAATCAAAATAATTGCTTCTGCATTTTTTTCATAGGCATCATCAATTGCATTATCTAATAATTCTGTGCCTATTTTTTGTCCGCGTTTATCATCATCAACTTCCATGTTTTTAATGATTGCAATTCGCTTTACTCTAGATTTCAATTCATCTATAACTTTCTTACTTACACCATTTGATGATAAGTAGTTGTCTAACTGGTCTTTATTTGTATCAACAACATAACCTTCTAAACTGCCGTGGTCATGCTCTTGATTTATTTCGTTATATTCTAGAATAAATTGTTTATAAGATTTCATTTATAATTCTTTTGTTCCGCTTCTTCTCTATATTGCTTAATTATAGCTTCCTTTGCCCAATTCGGCAAATCTTTGAATTTATAATCTGTCATACCTATTTTTTTGTTTTCATAATAAAGTGTCTCTGGGTCGTCTTCTTTTATTTTCATTTCACCTTTAAAGTCATTTCAATTGGATTTAGTTCAACGATTTGCAAATCCTCTTTTACAAATCCATATAATTTAGTTTTATATAAAAGAGTAATATCTGATGTGTTATCTGAATTTACATTCGCACCATCAAGTTTCATATCATTTTTATTCAAAGTATAGTTATAAAATCCACCTACAGTTGAAGTAAAATTATCAAAACTTGGTAAAACACCAGTTTGATTTATTACTAGCTTGTTAGATACACCTTCTAGATATAAAGTCAATGTCGGTAGATTTCCTAACGTCCAATCACCTATTGTAACATCTCTAGAAGTTTCTCCATATAATGCCATGATATAAGAACTTTCTTCTGGTTCTGCAGGTAAAGTTGCTGAAGTATCTGATGTGGAGGATGTAGATTCTGTTGTATTATTTGTTGTAGTGGTTACTGTAACAGTATGATTATCTTTGATAATTTCTGTATGATTATTTACTGTATGATTATCTTTAATTTCAACTATACGTTCTGTTTCATTTATAGGTAGGGAATCTCTACATGACCCAAGAAATAATGTAGCTATCAAACTTGTTGTTAAAATTCCAACAAGTTTTAATTTAATTAACATTTGTTCTCCTTTTGATTAACTTTCTAAAAACTTTTTCCATGACCAAGTGTGCATCATAAATTCGGAATCATTTTGATTTTCATTTCTGTATTTAAGCAAAGCTTTTTTGATTCTATTCACATCAGCATTTTCTATCTTTTTATCCTGAAGTTGATAAAATAGTTTAGATGCAATTTTAAATTTATATTCATCCATTTGTCTACGATGTATATCTTCATGGCTAAATGGAGTTGCCTCTTTGTATTGAGGAAGATGTCCGCTTACAAATAAATGTTCAGCAGCATCTGCAATATGTTTTAGATTCGATTGACTCAAAGCATTCTTTTTGCCTAGATCGTTTAGAACACCATCCATATGTGTATCTAGATAGCCATGCGGACTCCAATATTTTATAGCTTCCGCAATTTCATCAGCATATTTTTCATTGATTGTCTTCTTATCTATATATTCAAGAACAGTCATAGCTAAACGTTTCTTTGTAGCTGGTCTATGATTTTTTTGTTTAAAGTATGCTTTGATTATTGCTGGTATTTGCTTTTGAACTCCTTCTGGTATCTTACGATATTCTCTATGACCATCATCTTCAACATCAACAAATATATCTAACATTGTAGGGTCTTTCTGAATGGCATAAAGTAATAAGTCAGCTTTTGGATTCATGTCCATGAAAGCTTTAATCATTACATAATTTTTCATCACAATTACTTTTTTTAAGCTATCAGATACTTCTATATCATACTTATTGAAAAATCTTGCAACTTCCAATGGACTAATATTCTTTTGTACGGCAGCTACTATAACTTTTTCATCTACATCTTTCAGATATTTGTAGTAATCTAAATCAACTTCAAGAATTCCTTTAGCTACAATTGGAGGAAGTTTATCTTTAAGATATCCTTTTTCAATAAAAGCTATACCACTTGTTTTTTTCAACAATGCGTCTTGAAGCGCACTATTAAACTCACTATCTGATTTTATATTAAGTTTATCTTTATTCAAACTTCTAAAAGATTTACCTCTTTTAAGATGTGTTTGAATAATACTAATTTTAGAACTCTTTTCTTCTTTGTCTGACATCTTATAGTCTTTATTAAAATAAGGACCTTTAGCTTCATACCCTAATCTAGAAAAGAATACTGCTTGTACTGGCTCGGATGGATGAATGATTCCTTCTTGTTTATTATCGTATGCTGAATCATAATAAAACTTTTTATCACCTTCTACCCCTCTTCTTAAAATCTTTGCCCAAACATTAGTACTAGGTTCATATGTTTTTATTCCATTTGCTTCTCGGAATATATGATAAGCTTTTGTATTATTTGGGTCCATCTTCAATTCGGAATCTTCTTTCAAGTCTGATACATAATCATCAACTACTTTTTTTTCTTCTTTATCATCAGATAAACTTTTTGCTATTTTATCTGCATCATTTTCTTTTAGCATTGCAGTTAACATTGACCAAGTAGCAGAATATTTATCTGAAAATAGAAATCCTAACATACGAGTGATGTTCCAAATCTTTCCACCATTACTTTGCTTTCTGGCATTTGTCTCTGCATACTTATACATTGCCTTGACCATCTCATGCAGCAAACGTTCATTCTTAATTCCATGTTTCTTTTTCATGAAACCAACAATATCCTGTGCTAATAATTTCTTATCTTTCTGAAATTTAGCATTACTGTAATTGCCAAGATTTAGATGTTTTCCACCACTCTTGCGTGATACTAATGCAATGTATGCTTTATCACCAGCAAATGGTGGGTCAAAAAGTTTATCACCTTCTTTAAGATATTGTGTATACAATACAGGAATAGGATATGTATAAATTCCATTTGGTGTATTGAATCTTGATTTTGTATTTAATATAACGGTAGGTGTGTCATCTTTTGATAGTTTATCAAACTCTGCAGTATCATCTATGTAAGTAGCAAAGGCCATCTTATCAGTTCTATATCCATCTAAAGCATCAACTGGACTTTGTTTTACATTTAACGTGGGATTTCTTCTTGCTTCTGTTAAAAATGTGCGAAAGGATTTCATTACTTCTTTAAACTTTTAAGATATTTTTTAACAATGTTTGGTGAATTCTCATAATCTTCATGACCTATTTTTTCAGATGGGATTGTACCCGCAATAACTTTTTTGAAATGTTCCTCATCTATTCCAGATAAAGAATCTTCTGTATAATATATTTTTAATATTTTAAAATCAGATAAAATTATCTCATCATAATCAACATCGGAACTTCCTTTATTCCATTTTTTACTCTGTTCAATTGGCCAAGCTAGAATGAGTTTACTAAATGCTTCATGAAATGCGGGGTCACTTTTAATTATTTTTTCAGTGCCGCCCATATATTGTTTAATATATTTCTGTTTAACATTGCCTGGTATATCGTAAGGACAATTGGCAATTACTCCACTTGCTTCACACTCTTTAGTTTTTAATCTTTTATCTTCATAAGTAGCACGTAACTTTTTTATCAATCCATGTTTGAAACGCAACAACTCTCTTAACAACGCTTTGTATGCTCTATATCCATCTTGATCTTTATATTCAATGAAATGATTTGAATAGTTAATAGAACCTTGAGTACTAATGTCTACGAGTCTTGTACCTTTTTTATTCACTCTACTGTCAATATCATATTCATTTCCAAGTACAGCAATACCATCAAGTATCACAAGAATTCCACCAACAGAATCAGCCCAAACACCATTAATCAATGTTCCATAGTTATCAACAGTGAATGCAGATATCTGTTTAGATTTTTTATTTTGTAGTGCTTTTAATTTTTGAATTCCGCCTATACCTGTAGCATGTCCTGCTACCAGACGTACTGGAGTGGATAGTTTTTTTATGAAACTTACGTCAAGAGGTAATTGAAATGTTTCATTATCTTCTTTTTGAAAATTATAACGTCTATCTAATTCATGGTCATGATAATAATTATCATCATATAGTAAACCATTATGATCTAAAAACAAATGGTCAAATAATGAACGTTGCCATTGAACTCTTTCAAATAAGAATTCTGTGAATTGACTATAGGTTTTCATGGTGCGTAACCAAATTCCGCAAGTGAGTTACCATCCGTATATACATCTTTTGCTTTTACCTTTTTACTGATAATACGAAACTTGTTATTTAGATTGTCTTGTCCATGTTCCTTTGCGTACCGCCGAACAATTGTCACCCAATCACCAGGATTGATACTATCAATGTTTTCAACTTTATCATTACTTTTCTTGACTTTTTCTTCTTCGTCTCCTAGCCACTCATAATATTTTTTTGCGCCAAGCTTTTGATATTCTTTCTGAAACTCAGGATGAACTTTGTTTCTTCTCATCCACATTGCTTGTGCTTTCTCAAGTGCATCGAGTCTTTCCTCTTTTGTTTGATTGTGAGGTACTGCACGATAGATCGTTACCTGTCTGTTTGGCTTGTTACGATATCCATTCACAACCAATGCTGCATCTTTCTCATTCTGAGCATACTCATGCCAGCGGTCATAGTAGTCTTTAGGATATACTTCATTGTGTGTCATGTCATGAAGAGGTGCTCCTTCTTTGCCAGCAGATTGATGCTCACCTTTGTAGTCTTCTGAAATGTTTTTCTTACTGACATAAGCTACTGGAATCTCTTTCATTTTATTCAACCAAAAAGCAACCATTCGATGCCTGCCTTCCATTACAAATAGATGCTTATCATTCTTTTCAACGTAAATCGGAAGTGCTTCTTCACCTCTCTTTAGCTGATTCAAAATTTTATTTGTTCTTCTTTCATCTTTTGGAAATTCATCATAAGTGCCATGCATTTCCTTTATTTGTTTTTCAAATTTTGAAATGGGCTCTTTTTTCAATTCAACTTTTACATTGTCAGCAGAAGTTCCTAACCACTCACTCACATCCTTGAGGTCTTGTTGAGTAATACTTGAAGTATTTTCAAAAATGAAAGTGGAGAAAGATTTCATTGTGGCTTTACCTTAAGATCCCAACGAATAAGGCCTTTTCGATCTTCGGGTTTTGTCTTTCCCGCTTTTTCATTTTCTTTTTCTATTTCTAGTTCACGCTTTGAAATTCCTTGAAGACTTTCTCTTGATTCATAATCTGAGTATTGTTGAAGAAATCTTCTAATCATACTTTGAAATAAACGAACACGGCTCGGTTCTTTTCTTACCGCATCAATAAAGAAATGATCTGGCGCTTCATCATCAACAAACTCTTTAAGAATTTTTAGAACAGTTGCAAAGATACGAAATTCCTCACCTTTATTTGTTTTTGTTGCTTCACCATCACCATCACTATCAAACATAAATTCATAAGCACCATTTTTCGCAACAATTATACCGACTTCAATATTTTGACCCTTTGGTGTTTTAAATTCATAAACCTCCTCACGGTCTTCGATACTATGTGATAGTCGATATTTCAATGGCTTGTCAAAAAGTTCTGTGAGAAAGTTTGAATATGTTTTCATTTCTTTGACATGTAAGCTTGTGCGCCAAAATAGAATCCAACTACAGATGCTTGTGCTAGGTAGAATAGACCTAACAAATCAGCAAGAGCGGCAACTCGGCTTTCTTTTATTAGTGGTGTAAATAGAACTATGGTAAACAATACCATGCTTATTATCGCAATCCATGACATTTTTTTCTGAGCTTCGGCCTTTTCCTCCCTCAATTCTAATTCAAGAATTTCGGTGGTTCTTTTTATTTCCTCATCAGTAATAGTACCGTCAGAATTCAAATCATATTTTTTAAGATATTCTTGAATTTTTTCAGTCATACTTCTTTGTTTTGTAAGATTAATTCGCCAAAACATAGTTATACCGTATTTATCAATCTGGTTTGTTATCTCCTATACCAAAAAAGGCATCTTGGTAGATCAAATTACAATAGTCAGATATAATTATCTCCTATTAGTTTTTTAAAAATTTATTATTCACAAATACATCGTCAGTATAAATTTTCCCAAGAAATGTAAAATTGATAGTTTTATAAAACTCTATAAGTTCGTTTGAGTTATAATTATTTTCACAAGCTATTATTTTAATGTCTATTTTTTCATAGTCAATTGATTTCAAAATAGGTTCTTCAGAACCTTCAACATCAATGGATAAAAAATCTATTGTTGGACATTTGTATTGTTCTACTATATCCATAAACGTTATACATTCAACTTCAATTACTTTTTTAGTTTGATTGTATTGTTTTAACTCTTCTTCAATTCGGTATAAATGCCTTTCATCATAACTTTCTTCAAATCCTCCTAACATTGATTGACCTCCTGTCATTTCCCAGAATTTCATAATTTTATTCTTTTCCCACACGCCCTTGTTAATACATTCACATTTTCTATTATTTTTTAACTCTTTAAATGTTGTTGGATTTGCCTCAATGCATATGCCATTCCAATCAAATTTTTCTTCATATAGTAAAGTGTTACTGAAACAAACTCCGTCATAAGCACCGATATCAATAAAATATCCATTTTTTTTATTTTTAAATATTCTATCATTTAATATAATGTCTTGACCGTATTGAGAATAAGATTCTTTCATATGATATCCATAATTTTAGTTGCAATTGTTTCTGGAAGAAATTGTTCTGGAAATTTTTTCAGAATAGGAAGAGTTCCCATTTCAACAATTTGATCTGTATTTTTTAAAAGTTCATTCATTTCATTTTCAATTTCTTCAAATGAACGGTCGTATGCATTGATAAACGTGTTTGAATTAAAATGTTTAAGTGATTCTTGTCCGCCCCAATAAATTGGTATACTTGTTGCTAATAATGGTTCTAATAATTTTTCAGTTGTATAATAATCGTTGTATGAATTTTCAAAAGCAATTGTAAAAACAAAATCTTTGATATAGTCTAATTTGTCTTTTATTGGGTTTCCAATATTATTTGCAAATTTTCCAGCCGAATGAACAAATCGTTTATTCGATAGAAAGTTAAAAAATTTATTTCTTATTGAGGATTGTATTGCAGGATTGCTATAGATAAAATTACAATATTGATTCTTATGTTGAAACTCACGTTTTTTGGTAACTCTTTCATAATAATTATTTGCATCTTTGTTTTCATAATTCAAATATAAAATCCACAAAGGACATTGAATATTTGTTTTTGAATCTGGATCAAATGAAAGAGAAACATCATGTGGATAATCTTTAGTAAGAACTTTCTTTAGTGGATTTGTTCCTACTAAAACATTTTCACCTGTCCAAAAAATCTTTTTGCTTTTAGGTTTTGATTGAGGATTGAAGTTACCGAACACAGAATAAATGATTACATCTGGATTTTCATTTGTAATTTGTATATCGGTAACTTTGTTTAGAATTTGAGTAAAATAGAATTCTTTTGGTTCAAATCCTCCCCAAAAATTTTCATACCATAGCTTCATTTTTCCCTATTTGCATACTGAATACCAACTCCATCTTTCGCCCCTTCTGGAATTGGAAATCCATAATATTGATAATGAAAGTTAAAATTTGAGCGATAATTCACTGTTGGTGTTTTATAATAACCAAATGGAATTTTATTTTGACGGATACTTGCATACAAAACTTTATCGTCAAATATGTGCATATCTGGTCTCATTGTCCACAAAGTAGTGCAAATATTTTTTACAGACTTATGAATCACATAACAGTTCATATCAATGAACTTGTAAGGATCTGTTTCAAAACATTCACCCATCACTTCACCTTCTAAAGTGCAGACATTTCTTTGACAGGTAGCGATTGGTTGTTTTTCATTTAGATCTTTAATCATCTTTTCAGTATGATTTGATTCAATCCAATTATCATCATCAATCCAAAAAATAGCATCTGCTCCACGGGAAAAGGCAGAAACAGTTCCCATATATCTTGGAGTATCTCCGTAGTCTTGATGGCATACAGGAAGTTCAAGAATTTCAACTCCACTTAAATCAACTTCATGTTCTTTAGCTTTAGCAAGACCTTTAGGTCCATCAAACACAAGCATGTGTTTTACAGGTATAGTTTGACTTTTAACAGATTTAATATTTTGTTTTAGATATTCAATGTTAGGGTCATATACAGGAGTTATACAATATATATTCATGATATTAGTTTCAATAAATGTTGACCATTTCTATGCATTGAAGAATATGCCATTCCTACATCTTTAGGTAAATGATTAACTAAATTATGCATTTCTATTTCCGCATCTGTTTTATCGTATGCAGTAGATGTTGGATGATTAACAGTGTACCTATAATCTCGCAATACTTTTCTTCCTCTTACATAGGATAAAGCACATATTAATAAATCAACAGCCCATCCAAATTTATTATGTTCTTCCATAATTTTAGCATATTTTTTATATTCTTCAATTATATCTTTATGAATACACCAGAAAGAGCAATCTGTAGTTCTTACGAACTTTAAATATTCTAAATTTGAATTTGCAATGATAGCTTTTTGATCCCAAAATGTCCAATCAACATTTGGTGCATATACACCAAAATTAGTTTTATTATAAATTTCAAGCATTTTATTTTCTATTTCATTAAAATCAATATCAGTTTTTACATCACCTTGAATATGAAAATAAAAATCACCTTTAAAATTTTCTATTGCTGTATTAAATTGTTTAGTAAAATAATAAGAATCATCTAATTGAATCCAATTAGGATATGTATAATCTTCAACAATATTTACAACTTTATAATTTTTATTACATTCTTTCATCTTGTTTTCATAATATAAAACATTATCTAAAGTAGCTTTCCAATTAAAAATATAATACTCAACATTATGATCATTTTCTATTTTATTCATACCTTTACCTGTTTTAGGATTATAACGAAAGCTGTCATTTTCATAATATCCTTGACCTATAAAATTCTCAGACCAAGTTTCTTTTAAATATGAATCTTCTTTTGGTCCCAAAAATAAAGTTGTATCTTTATACTTTGGATAGATATGATTTCGCAGAAATTGCTGATCTGCTGCATATTGATGATGAACTTTGTAGGCATTCATTACCTCAAGGTCTTCATCATCTATGCCATTTTTAATACCTAACATACCTCCCATATAAGGCCATTCATAATGTTGTGGTATTTTATCACGGATAGATAAAAATTTAAAACCACTATCTAACCATTTATTAATACAATAAACTTCTCTTTCACTTATTCTAGAATCTAAGTCTCTTGACAAAAATATATCGCATTTATTAATATATTCAAATCTCCAAAACATCCCATAACTATCATCTTCAACGAGAATCCATTCAATTTGATTATTACAATTGACAAACTCAGAAGGAACTGAAGAATCATAATAAACTACTATTTGCCAATCGGGTAAATATTTTTTAATTAAATCATAATTTTTTTGAATACCATGTGTATATTCGGGCTTATCACCCCACAACGAATAACAAATACATTTTTTCATATTTCAATCCAATTCTTAAAAAAATTATCTGATAAACTGAAACCACTTTGACAATATAAAACTCTTTTTTGAGATTCATTTGAAGTAAACCTACATAAAAGACTGAATGCGGAATCAATCACATGTATTTCATTTGCCTTTTGAATTACAGGAACATAATCAAAAAATGGTAAATTTACAAACTTTTCAGCAAGTTCATAATGTTTATCATTTTTATCATACAAATTTTCAAAAGTATTAAGTATCAAATCATCTGAGATAATATTACTTTTGATTTTATCTTTTATATTTTGTGTCGAAGATTTACTTACTGTAAAAATAAAATTTTCAGGTAATAATTTTGATAATTCAGATTCTTCATAAAGTTCATCTGATATTTTAAAGTAGTTGTCATATATTGAGGTGTCTAATCCAATGTCTTTATAAAAATTATCTGGTAAATCTTGAAAGCAATGACGATTTGTGTTGTAATATCCTACAGCATATATTTCTAAATTATCTGAATGTTCTGATAAATTCTTAGCACTCTGCTGTATCTCATAAATTTCTTGACGAAAATTATTATCAGAATGTTCACTCAAACTAATAACATTTATTTTTGAATTGTGTTTATACATTTCAGAAACATTTTTATAATTTCTTTTTTTTGATGGTGTATAAACAGTTTCATATTTTTCAGCCATGTAGTTAAGCACTGGGTTAAAAGCAACCATATCACCAAGACCCATATGTGAAATTACAAGAGCATTATTCATGATTTAATTCTTCCATTAATTGTTTTTGATTAATATAATTTGGCAATTCCTTTTCAAATTTACGAACACCATATTTCAAACTTACATTTGGATGCATGTAAGGATAACCATATAAATTATTGTCAATGATTTTCTCTTTTTGTTCTGGGAAAGGATTCCACACACGGGCTAACCATAATTGATACATCTCTTTATTTCTTGGCATTCCAGTTGGAGGTTCTGTATAATGTTTAATTTTACTAAGAACTCTTGAATTTCCTAACCAACCAAGATGAAAACATACTTCTTCTTCAGTAGAAATTGAATAACTCGGTTGCTGGTCATTTGCAATTGTACAGTGACCATATATTGTATTTGGTTGATGCCGTGCGATTCGACTATAAAATTTATGAAAATCTGAAGATGTATCTGCAAGAATATATTCAGTTGAATAAAAGAATAGATAGTGGTCTACATTGATTGAATTGATTTTTGAATCTTGTTGAAATATTTGATTTACACGGTCAATCAAACTATCTTCAATGAATTCATCCAAATCAAAACACCAAAACGAATCAACATCATCTTGAACATATGATGAACCAACGGCAAACATTTTCCTTTTTTCAATTGAACCATCACCTTTATAAAGATTTACATCAGATAAATCTTTCTTTTCAATCAAAGTAATTTTATTTTCCGGATCAGGATATTCTGAGATAAATTCATGAGAACCATCAGTTGAATAATGAGGTTCATATGTTCCGACATTTAGGTCATAAAAAATCAATTGTTCAAAGTGGTCATAAAGAAACTTCATTTTCTGTTTGAGAAAAGGAAGCTCATTATATAAAATACTAAAGTGACATTTTTTCATAGTTCAATAAGTTTTATGTTTTCTTTGAATAAATTTTCCATCATCCAATTCTTCACCCGACATTGCAGATTTTATAATTTCTATAATTTTTTCATCAACTTCATCTATCAATTGATTTCGCTGAACATTTAAGTCACAAACTTTTTGTAGAGATTCCCACAATTCTTGTGCACCCTTTTCACTTGAGAAATATTCTTCTTTATATTCATCAAAAGTCATTCTGCGAATTTTATATAATATTTCTTGATTATTCCACATTTTCATATCAACAGTAAATAATTTATCAATAATTCCACCTAATGTATCCATATCAATCTCCATAAAAAGGTTTCCAATTTTTAAATGCCAATGCACGATTTCTTCTTTCAATTTCTTCACTTGACATACTTTTATTTAAAATCATTAATTTATCTAATTCTTTTTTTGTATACTTATTATCAGACCATTTTTCATTTGAAATAGGTATTTTATTTTCTGTTAGTATTAAATCAAAAACTTTATAAAATAACTGTAATTGGTAGCTATAAGACCTTTGTATTAAAGTTTCCACTGTATCTGTTTTATATATATTAAATCTTGAAACATCAATTATTGAACCGTTGTCTAATTTCTCATTCATATGGTGACATGTCACGCCATAAGCAGATTCATTATTGTATAGAGCAAAACTATAAGGTCCATATCCACGATAATTTGGTGGAGCAGGATGAAAATTTATTGCACAAAATTTAGTATTATTTAAAATTTCTTTAGGAAGAATCCAACGTGAAAGATAACTTACAACTATATCAATGTCATCATTGTATAGATTTTGGTCAATACTAGAATTCCAATCAGAATAAAAAACTTTACTATCAAAATTTTTATTAACAAAATTTATAGCATCTTGAATAAAAAAGTCTACCTCTTTTTTTGTTATAAAAGCTAATTTCATTTAAATTTATAATTTAAAATAGTTTCGATTATATATGCTAATTCGTTTTCTGTCAAATCTGGATAGCTTGGTATATTAAATCCTCTACGGCTGATATTTTCAGCAACAGGATGATTTTCATATTTTTTTGAATACATTGGCATTGTATGTACAGGATAAAATAAAGGTCTTGTATCAACACCATTTTCTTTTAAATGCTCTCTAAAATAATCTCTTTGTTTTTCTGTACAATCAAAATAAACACTATTCATCCAATAACTATGTGTTGAATTTGGTTGTTCAGAATGAAAAAACACATGTGTACCATTAAATGCCCTCTCATAAGTATGAGCAATTTCTCTTTTTCTTTCTAACAATTCTTTTGACCTTTCTAATTGAGCTTTACCAATTGCACATGCAATGTTTGTCATACGAAAATTATTACCAATAATATCATGCCAATATTGCCGATGTTTCGCTAAACCCTGTCCTTTGATGTGTAATGCTCTTTGATATAATGTTTCATTATTAAATGTAAGCATTCCCCCTTCACCAGTTGTAATCGTTTTATTACCAAAGAAACTAAATGTTCCAATGTCACCAAACGTACCAACATGCTGATGTTTATAGTAAGAACCAAATGCTTCTGCACAATCTTCAATGACAAATAGATTATGTTCTTTTGCTAATTTATTAATCTCTGTCATCTCACAAGGTTGTCCATATAGATGAACAACTATGATTGCTTTTGTTTTATTTGTAATTTTTTTGCGAACATCGTTCGGATTGATTTGCCAACTGGATTGTAATGAATCAACAAAGATTGGTGTAGCACCACAATATTTGATAGGATTTACACTAGCAATATATGTGAAGGTCGGCACAATTACTTCATCACCTTCTTCAATACCTAGTGCCATTAAAGCTAAATGAATTGCGAGTGTTCCATTACATACAGTTAATGCATATTTTGAATTAATCTTTTCAGCAAATGCTTCTTCAAATTCAGTAACATAAGGCCCATTTGCAGAAATCCATCCAGTATCTAAACAATCATTTACATATTTTTTTTCAAGTTCAGTTATACTTGGTTTATATATCGGTATCATATCAATAAATTTTCTGAATCATTACTTGATAATTTTTAAAAAGTACTTTAATTTTCGGAGAATAGTCATTTATGAATTTATCTACACCCATATAAACACAATCAGTTGAATCAAAACACCATTGATAATCATCAAATAAAATATATCCATTGTTTACACAAACATCATAGGCTAAAACTGCATCTTTATAAACAGTATCTTTACGATGATCACCATCAACATAAATGAAGTCAAAATTATTGCCATATTTTTCAAGTTCTTTTCTACACTCAGGACTAGTACTTAATTTTCTTATAAGTTTTATTTTTCCGTTTTCTAAGTATTCTTTACAAGTATCTTGAAATCTTTCATGTTGATTTTTAAAATATTTCCATCCTTCATTATTCTTTTTAATACTATTTTCTGTAAGATTTTCATTTAAATATTGGTCTGATAGTGGGTCTACACAAATTAATTTACCATTGTCATTCAGTAAATTAGCAGCTATATAAGATGATGTAGCACCTTCAAAACAACCAATCTCTAAACATAAATTAAATTTCCCAATACTTTTTGTATTATTAATAAAAGAATTATTCCATTTTTTTGTAATCAAAATTAACTCCAATCAAATAAATATTTTGAATAATCTAATTCAATATTTTCTTTTTTAGGTTTTGTGACAACCAAACTACCAACAGATTCAATTATTTCATAATAATTATCTAAAAAACCATACATATGTTTTCGATCTAAGTAATCGTGTATAATTACAGTAACATCCTTTTCTTTGAATTTCTCCCAAGTTTTTATTCCACACATCACTCTCCATCTACCATCAATTAGTATAGTATCAATATCAATATCAATATTATGAATGAAATTATAATAATTCGGTTGAAGTTGTTTTAGAGAATCCCCGTCATCAAATTTTGTGTCATTCAGAGGAATGCCAAAACTTGGATGTAATGGACCTGTATCAATATGTGTTATGTTTATTTTATTTGTTGAACTTGTTGATCTAATATGGTCACACCATTTCTTATCATTATCAATTGAATAGATATTTTCAATATTTGAAAATGTTTCTGCGTAAAGTGTTGAATTACCAGCACCAAATTCAAATAGATTTTTTGCTTTTTTTAGATACTTTGAATATAATTCAATTTCATTTTTTTGCATGAAAGGAGTAATCATTTTTTAAAAACCATTCATAAGTTTGTTTAATACCATCTTCAAGTTTTATTTTAGCTTGCCATCCTAAATTACTTAACTTAGAAACATCTAATAATTTTCTTGGAGTGCCATCAGGTTTAGTTCTATCCCAAATAAAATCTCCTTGATATCCTACTACACTTGCAATTGTATACACAAGTTCTTTGATTGTAATATCTTCTCCCACACCAACATTTATAATCTTATGACTATCATAATTATTCATCAAGAAAATTGCTGCATCTGCTAAATCATCTACATACATGAATTCTCTTCTGGCTTCACCTGTTCCCCATACTTCCATTGTAGGTTTATTTTCTATCTTTGCTGTATGTATTTTACTGATTAGCGCAGGTAAGACATGAGAATTAATTAAATTAAAATTGTCATTTGGTCCATATAGATTTGTTGGCATCAAAGATATTGCATTGAAATCATATTCTTGATTATATGATTGGCACATTTTAATACCAGCAATCTTAGCAGTAGCATACGCATCATTAGTTTCTTCAAGAACACCTGTCATTAAATATTCTTCTTTAATAGGTTGCTCTGCAAATTTAGGATAAATGCAAGAAGAACCTAAAAACAAAAGTTTCTTCACTCCACTTATATATGCATGATGAATCACATTGGTTTGAATCATCAAGTTATCATATATAAAAGAACCTTTATATTGACTGTTTGCCATGATACCACCAACTCTAGCTGCAGCAAGAAACACATAATCAATTGAGTAGTTGCTAAAGATGTATTCTACACTTTCTGGTTCTCTTAAATCAAATGCTTTCTTATCAAACTTTAAAACGTTTTTATATCCTTCAGCAATCAATTTACGAAAGATTGCTGAACCCACTAGACCATTATGTCCTGCTACATAAATCTTATCGGTTTTCTCCATAACACATCTCTTTCACTAATGATTTAAAATTATACTCTGGTTTCCATCCAAGACTCCATCTTGCTCTTGAGGAATCACCTAATAAACTCTCAACCTCGGTAGGTCTAAAATATTTAGTGTCAACAGAAACTATCATTTTTCCAGTTTTTTTATCGTATCCTTTTTCAAATTCACCTTCTCCTTCCCATCTTATATCAAAACCAAAATAGGGAGCGGCTTCATTTACAAAGTCTCTTACTGAATATTGTTCTCCGGTTGCGATTACATAATCACTTGGAATCATTACTTGCAACATAAGCCACATTGCTTGAACATAATCCTTTGCATGACCCCAATCTCGCAATGCATTTAAATTACCCAAACTTAAAATATGAGATTTACCATCTCTAATATCTCGCAAACCATTTACAATTTTCTTTGTGACAAAAGTATCACCTCTTCTTGGAGATTCATGATTGAATAATATTCCAGAACAAGCATACATACCATATGCTTCACGATAATTCTTCACAATCCAATATCCATATAGTTTTGCTACACCATATGGTGAACGTGGATAAAATGGAGTTGTTTCTGTTTGCGGGGTTTCTTGAACTAAGCCATAAAGTTCAGAAGTAGATGCTTGATAGAAACGAATTTTCTTTTCTAAACCTAATGTGCGAATAGCTTCTAGAAACCTAAGTGTTCCATTAGCATCAACTTGTGCTGTGTATTCAGGTACTTCAAATGATACCTTAACATGGGACTGTGCGGCAAGATTATAGATTTCATCAGGCTTTGTTTTTTGAATTATATGTAATAAACTAGAACTATCTGTCATATCTCCATAATGCAATTTTAAATATGGATTATTATAGATATGATCAATTCTTTTTGTATTAAAGGAAGATGACCTTCTAATAATTCCATGCACCATGTATTCTTTTTCAAGAAGTAGTTCTGCTAGATAAGAACCATCTTGTCCTGTGATACCACTTATCAGTGCTGTTTTCATAATATATCCTGTATAATTCTACTTTCAGTAGCACCTAATTGTTTTTGATATTTTCCTTGATATGGAGTTTGAGCCTTGCTACTCAACTTAACATAAACGATTTGGCAAATGCGCATACCTTCATAAAGAATCATATCCATGCCACTTTGATTTTTTAACTCTAATGTAATTTGACCTTCAAATCCAGGGTCAATAAATCCTGCATTCTGAACTTGCAATCCTAATCTACCTATAGAACTTCTACCTTCTACATATGCTGCCATATCTTCAGGCACTCTAATATATTCATTAGTAGATGCTAGAATAAATTCATTTTGAATCATTCTATATCTATCAGATGTAAATTTCTCATAAACTAATTCATATTCTGGATTTATAACTCTAACTTGAGATTGAAGTTTAGCAAAAGATGAAGATAACGTTAAATCAACTGAGGAAGGTCCGATATGACAAGTTTCTGGAAAACACTTGTCATCACACAATTTTTTCAAATCAATATCAGATAAAATCATATTTCTTCCTTGGATTTATATTGCCATTCACTTGTATGACCAACCGACCATTTCGGTGTGGTTTCTACACTATAATTCTGAGAACATACTTTAAAGTCAGGAGTTTTTGTATCAATCGGTATCAGACTGGAATCTTTCCATATGACACGATTGTTCGGTTGTGCAGCAAATTGACCATTGTCTAACTTAATAATATTAAATGATTTATGCTCTGGGTCATATTCACTGAAGTTAGTATTTAATGTTGAAGATTCTGAATGACAAGAATCTATGGTGAACAAATAATCACCACCATACATTTTTTGATTCTTAGCATAGAATTCACAACGAGACAACATGGGCTTTTTAATTACAGTTATGTTGTAATCAAAACAATCCCACAACTGTAATGTATCTAGGCTTAATTCTTCTTCGAGGGGTTTCCAAACAAATGCAGATATAGGAAGTTTATCATATAACGCACCATATTCAAATAATAAAGTTTCAAAGTAAAGTGCTTTGCCCTGAACACTTTTTACACTTATCCACATACCTGGAGTATATTCTCCAAATCCTTTTTCTAAATCATACAGATATTCTTTTTTAACATCAACATGAATCAGGGGCAAATTGTGTACTAAAAATGCCATTATATACCATAAACTAAGTCTTCTGAAAATTCTAAATTTTCTTTTTCTTTACTTTGAACATTTATTTAGAACGGTGCAAATTTTTAAGTAACCGACAAATGTTAAAAAATCAAGTAGTGAAAGATTAATAATCTCCCATAATTTTTTACTTATGATTTTTTCATCAAAAAATTCATCCAATTTGGTTTCTATTAAAGAGATTGAGTTTTCAATATTTCCAAAATAAACAACTTTAAAATTATTATTACGCATACTTTCTAATGATTCCGAAATATCATTAATATAATTGTTAATATAATTATTTTCTGGTATGCAAGAATCTATAGCCATTTCAAAAGATTCCCATTTACGTATAACATTTTCTAAAAGTTGTTCTTGTTTTTGTGGCATATTATGTCCTGATTAAAATTAAATTTAAACATTTAATATATTTACCATATTAATTTTAACACATATTTAAACATAAAATATACCTTAATGATGTTCTACTGCATTGATAAACCATTCAGGTGTATTATTTAATTTTTCCCATTTTGCAAAATGTTTTTCCATAGCATAATATCTTTTATAAGAAGCTACTGAATTATTTTTTATTTTACAATAATTTGGCATAGCTGGTGGAGGTTCAACAAATCCATTATCTTTAATATTTTTAGGCTTTTCTTTTAGAATATTATGTAATTTTAAAATTGAAGAATGTTCTTTTTTATATCTTCTTTCAAATTCTAAACCTAATTCAATAAAACAATTATATAACCAATCATAATGTTTTGAACTACTTCTTGTCCAAATATTTGATGGGTGATTAATATGAGATGCTTTGTAAATTACATTCTCTTTTGTTTCATTTTCAAGTTTCCATCTTTTTATTTTACTTCCATTTTTAGTTTTATCATAATATAAATCACCATCTAAGATACGATGTGTTGTTGATAATAATTGTGCGTATTCAACAATCATTTTTACAACATGTTTATCACAGTGATAACTCGCCGCTTTTTGCGGATTTTCATCAAGATAAAAAACATTCATAATATAATCTCAATAGTAATTAAAATGCAGAAACAAAATACAATGTAAATAAAATTGTTATAGTGTCTATACTTGAAGATATATTACTATAATCAATATATAAATCATTTATCATATCAAATACCTTGTACTAAATCTTCATCAAACTCGGCATTGTCATTTTCTGAGCTATCAAGCTCATCTACTACTTCATCATCCATCTTATATTACCATATGTTAGAAGGATTGTCAAGTTTAAAATAAAATCTTTTTTAAAAATTTTACTATTATATTATTTTTAATTTTTTCAAAAATATGCGACTTGTAACTTACCCACTGATAATTTTCATTTAATACATAAGATTTTTCAGGCTTTTTAGTAATTGTAATTGTATTTAATACTTGTACCCAATTTAATTTGTTTTCATTCCATTGATATGTAAAACCATCGTTGGGATATGGTATAGGAGGAGTCCAAGACCAAGTTGACTCATTAAAATACCAACTTAAATATGGTCTTGGTGGAATAAAAACATTTTTATGTTTAGAATCTATGGATTTTTTTATATAAAAAAATCCTTTTGCTGGAAAAACTTTTCCAATATTTTTGTTGTAAGAGCATTCTACAAAATTATTTGGATTTCCAAATTTTCCAGTTTTGATCATCTTTTTATCAATAACCAATACCTTCTCAACTTGATTAGTATATTGATTGATGTATGCATAATGTGCCATTATAGAACTCTACAATATTATTTTTTCACCCATTTCTTAGTTTCTTCTTTCCAAACATACTCGGTTTTTTTTGACTTGGTTTTTGGTTTATCTACGGGGGCTTTCCATTTTGCTTTTGGTAATTCACCTTCTTCATATTTTTCAATAATCCAAGAAGCATAAGGTTTAGGTGGTAAAAAAACATCATTAGTTCTATCATAGACATCTCCAACAGCAGCAAATTTATTTCTAAATTTGCCGTTGTATGATGTTTGAATAAACTTGTGCGGGTCTCCTAATATACCACTATTAATTACCCCCGCTTCTGCGGTGAGTACTCTTACCACCGTACCATTAGGTTTAATTTCTGCAAAATGAGACATAGTAAAACTCCTCTATTTTAATTATCTAAAAGTACACGTATTAACAAAAATCCAGAACCACCATTTTCTCCTTGTGTTAAAGTAGCATCATGTCCATGCGCAAGAGAACCAATAGACATAGAACCACCTGCTCCACCACCTGTATTTTTTGCACCCGAGCCACCTCTCAATCTTGAGGAATCAAAACCATCATTCCAACCATCCACACCTCCCAATCCATTGAAGTATGTTTCTAAATCTGTATTTCCACTTTGTCTTACTCCAGCACCTCCTCCGCCACCGCCTTTACCTCCATTACCAGGTTCTTTGTCTGTTGTAGCAGCACCTCCGCCACCGCCACCCCAAAAAATATTATGATCTGATTTATAAACATGCTTAAATACTTCATTTACCCAATCAATAGAAATTCCATCTCCACCTTGACCGCCTTTATAGTCTGTACCTACGAATCCTACTTGACCGGCTCCTCCTCCACCACCAGCATTATATGTTGCGGGGTCATTAGCATCATAAACATTATTATAAGCATCAGAATCCCCACCATTATTGCCATAACGTGTGACATCACCACCAAAATATCCATTTGTTACTGCTTCTACAACTGTAGAATTTGATGTGTTTGCAGCACCTGCAGCATATGGGTCTTGAAGATTTTGAATAAGTTGTATTACATCAGTATCTGCGCCACCTGCTCCTCCGCCAGAACCACCGACAGTAGGATATGTATTTTGATTTCTATGACCTCCAACTCCACCTCCTAATACTGTAATTGTATTAGCAGATTGATAAGTTTTAAATGAGGTATCATTACCATTAAAACCTATTGTTTGCTCTCCAGCACCAGGTGCTGATGGGAAATTAAATGTGCTTATAAATGCACCTGCACCACCGGCGCCAATTTCAATAAGATATTCATTTGCAGGTAAAGACATATTTCTTATACTGACAACTTCTCCACCTCCTGAACCACCGGACACATTACCTATTGTGCTTCCACCGCCGCCAGATACTAAAAACATATCTACGTTTCTTTGTTCTTCAATGATAAAATTACCGGAAGTGAAATAAGAAAAAACCGCATACGTATTTGCATTAGCATCTGTATATAAACGATATTCTCTATTTTCAGTTACGTAACTTCGCAACGATTGATCTAAATAACTTGCACCCACTTGAACAAGTTTATCTAAAACTCTTGTTAATTTTTTAGCTGTAGCCATTAATTATCTCCTACCTTTTTAATTTTACTCATTTTCTTAGTAATTTCTGTATTTTATTTATATCATTTTTTATAATATCGTTGATTTTTCTCATCAATTCAGAGTAATTATCTATATAATCTAATACAAGTTCATTCGCAGTTTTTTTAGAACCAAAGGTTTTTAGTATTTTTACGTATAGATTAATTAAAAATAATTGGAATTTTTGAAAATTGTGTTCATCCATAGTTACTTGGATTACTAGTAGTTATATTTTATAAACTATCTGTATATATTTATCAGACTCTTGATTTCTTTAAAATATAAATAATGTATAGTATAAAAAAACAAAAAAGGTATCTATGAATTTTTTTACGAAACATATTAGAGACACTGAAAATCCACAAACTTATTGGCAACATGGTAAATTTGCATTCATTAATAGTTCAAAAGTTGCCTTTGCTGGTATACTCGGTATGATTCATGCCGTATTTCCTTGGTGGTTTCCATTCTACACAAGTACAACTGTTATTAAAAGTTTTAAAAAATTAGTGGATAGTAGAAGACATCTAGCAGAATTAAATACAGTAATGCCTGACGGGTACTTACTAGACAAACATCTAAAATAAGGAATTTTTTATGAAGTCGTTTTCAGGTTTTATTAAAAGCACTCTATTAGAATTTACAGAAGGACCAACTATTTTTTCTGGATATAAAGTAGAACCACACACGGAATACTATATGCCTGGTGGTAGTGAAAAATCAAAAGAAATAGTACCTCTAATATCATTAGAACATGTTGCGGCCGAAGATGATAAGGAATCTGGAGTAAAAAAAGGAGAAACTTCGCATGATTTTTTTGCCTTAGAAACACTTCATGGTAGACTCAAACCCCCACCAAAGAAAAATACACTTACAGATGCACATGCAATCATGGAAGATTATGATAAGGATTTAAAAGCATTGTCGTTTAATCCAAGTACAAACTATCATGGCAACAACACTTTTATAAATGAAATTATTTCCAAACTAAAGAACATTGGAATTCATGGAACTAATGAAGGTGGTAAGGTAGATAAAAAAGCCATGAAATACGTTTTAGACCACATCAATCATATTATCTTAAATGAGAATGGATTAAAAGGTCATTTAGAAGCATTTAATAAATTGAGTGAAAGAACATTCAATGTAGTAAGAAGTGACAAGACATATCGTTCTCTGCCTGCTAGACTAGAATCAGAATTATCACATGTTTTTGATAAAGGTATTCCAATGGATTTAATTTATGATGCAGAAAACAACGTGATAAGAACAGGAGGAAAGGATGCTTTAATAGTAATGTTTAAAAAGGCAAAAGACATTATATCTGAAACATTTAATACTGCAGAAGCAAAACCTTTATTGCATAGAGGATTTTTATATGATGAAGGTGGAGTTGCAGATCCAGATGAACTCAAGAAATACCTTAAAGGTGAAAAAAGTATTGAGCCAGGTCTATTAAAAGCATTTAAAGAACGTTCTTCTAAACCATTGTCAAAAGAAGATAATCAAAAGATATTTGTAAATTTTGTTAAAACATTTGCAAAGAAACTAAAAAATACTTTCAAAATTCAATATGATTTTGAAAACATGGCTACAATGACAAATTTACCTGCTTCTAAAATTGAATTAATTTTTGGTGAGAAAAAATCATCTGAAGAAGTAAAAGAAATTAACCATCAATTTCAAAACGCAAAGAAAGAAGCATTGCATGATGTTTTCCATAATGAATCTCAAGGATTAAAATTGTACATGGACTTGAATAATGGTAAATTTGAAAAAGTAAACATTACTAACTTCTCAAAAGTTGTTAGTTCTATGCATCGTTATTTTGCTAAATCATCAGGGGCTGACACTGGTGTTGCGGGTTTATTTAAGGTAAGTGCTGTCAATACAGCTTTGGGTAAAAATGTAAAGGTATCCAATACTCAAAAGAAAGAAGATGCACTTGATGCTAACAAAAAGCTAAGTTCAACAGAGGGTACTGTAATGGATTTTACATTACCGGCATATCGTGGTTTAGTTTTAATGAAAAGACCTTGGAAAGATATCTATGGTAAACAACATCCTGCAAATTCATTAGCAGTAGTCAATACATGTCCTGCTGCGGGTGCATGTAAGAATTTCTGTTATGCTACAAAAGGTGGATACATTATGTTTGGTAGTCCACAATTGCAAGCTGCAAAAATGTTAACTAAATTGGTTAATGAGCCAGAAAAATTTAAGCAAGAAATGATTAAGGCAATCAAAACAGCCAGTGCAAATAAAAAGTTAACTCTTCGTTGGCATGATGCTGGCGATTTCTTCACAACAGGTTATTTTGAACTTGTTATGGATATTGCTAAACAAACACCAGATGTATTGCACTATGCATATACAAAACGTGCCGACTTGTTGAAAAAGTCCATCTCTGGTGAGATTTCAAAAATTCCAGACAACTTTGTGTTTGATATTTCAAAAGGTTCAATCTATGATAAATCTTTGTCAAAAGAACTTATTAAAGATGGATTGAAATTCTCTGATGTTACTCCTACTAAATTTAAGAAGAGTGAGTTAACACCAGAAATAATAAGTCAATTAAATGGTAAGAAGGATATAGACGTTAGAAAAGAAGAAGTTGTGTTTAAATTTCCATCCAAAGATGAACTTAAAACTTTAGATGGTAAGAAAGATGATGTCTATAGAGATTTACATGAAGGATATATCATGGCATTAAAACATGTATATGGTTTTAATATTCCAATTAAAACATATACAGAGATGACCAAGATTAAAGAAGGTTCAGAAGGTAAGTTCCATGTATTAGTTTATGGAGATGATGGTGATGCTGGAGCATTCCGTAAGGATGTTGTTGGTTCACTACTTGTAATACACTGATATGAAACTTGGTTCTCTAGTACCAAATTATATTAAAATAGGAATCACTGCTGGTTTTACTGTAGCAACTGTCATATCTGTAAGTTTAGTTGAAACATTTTTTGATATAGATATCAGTAGACCAGCAATGATTCATGAGATACATAATGTAGAGGATGAGTTAAATAATTTGCGTAGAGAGAACATAAACCTTAGAACAGTTGTTATTTTAATGAGTGCTGAAAATCGTAATGAACATGTTATACAATTACTTTTAAATAATGAATAATTTTACAAGCAGCAATCAATGATGAAATTTAGAGAATATCTTGAAGAAGAAAAGAAACTTCCAACTAATCTCAAGCCTTCTTTGTTTTTAGGTGAAAAAGAAGTATGGGAAAATTTGGATCAATATAAAAATGATCTTCACCAAGGAATAGATAATTTAAAAAATGAATTGATTACAAAAGACCACAAACAAGTTCTTCATAATCTTGTAAGCAATCCAGATGGCAACTGTTTAAGAAATACAAGTTTTAAAAAAGCCAGTGATATGAGTACTGCTTTTGTAAACAAAGTGAGCAAAGATTTTGGTGAAGCAATTGGTCCAATAAAGATTCTTGAAGACCCTGATTTCATGCCTTGGATTAACGCATACAAAAAGATACACATTCCAAAGAAATCTAATGAGCCGTTTTTAGATTATACAATTACAGACAAAGATAATATTGAACATAAGATTTCTGCAAAGTCCGCAAAAGCTTCCGGAAATACAGTTAAAACTCCGAATATAATTTCTGCAATTGAAACTGCATTAAAAAAGAAAAAAAGTTCTTATATTATACAAAAATTATTTACAAACAAAGATAGTAAGTATAATAAAGAATATGAATTGCTGGTCAAAATTTTTGACTACATTGAGCAAGAGAAAGCACCGCAAGGTTATCTTAAAGTTGCCGCATTACTTGACAATCATTATGGTGATAAAAAATATTATAATAAAATAGAAAAATTAAAAGATGAATTTTATAATAAGTTACCAACTGGAAGGAAGGCAGACTATACGGCAATAAAAACGCCAGATGGCGGAAATGCGGATTTATTAATGAAAGAAGCTGATAAAATCATAAAAAGATACTCATCTCCTCCCTACCCAATTAATGTTGCATTAAAGATTTTAATTAATATTGTATTCAAAGATGAAGTTTATTTCGCAAAATTTGGAATCAATACAAATGGCACAACAGTATGGGAAGTTAGAGGTAGAAGAACAAATTATTCTAATCTATATTTGAGAAATAAAACTGGAACTACACTATACACAAAGTTACATTTAGATTCTAAAGGAGCAAGAGGAGATGAAAAGATTGGATTGAGAATAGAAGAGACGGAGTTTGGTGAAGAAAACTTATTAAATGAAAGTAAAAATAAAACATCAATTGAACTGCTTGATTGGCCTAGAGCAGATGAATTTACAGGATTAAAAATGAAACACTATGAAAAAATTAAAATAGCAAGAGAACATGCTAAAGTCTTAGGTACTGGTTCAACAAGAGTTGCTTTTGAAATTGATTTTAAAAATAAACCAACCGTAATGAAGATTGCAAAGAACGAAAAAGGATTACGACAGAATTTAGCCGAAGCTAACTTATATAATAAGTATAAAGGTACTCCACCATTCGCACCACCATTGATTGATTGGGATGATAATGATGATGCAGATGTTTCATGGATTCATATCATGAAAGCCGCAAAATATGAAGAGAGTGCTTTCTTTAGACATTTTGATACTTCATTTACAGTATTCAGTAGAGTACTTTCCAAGTATATCAACAAACAAGAAACAAATGAAATAAATAATAAGATTAAGAAATTCATAGAGTTTGTAGAAGATAATGATTTAATGCTTGGAGAATATAGACAGAAAAGTAATTGGGGTATATGGAATTCAAAGCCAGTCATTCTTGATGCAGGTGTTACTAAAACAAATCAAGAATTGACTTTATAAAACACTTGACATTTTAATTTAATTGTGCTATGATTTATATTGATAGAATGACAAATTATTTTAAGTATATAAACAAAAAAGATTTAGAGAAATTTTCTGATTTGTTTGATGATGCTTCTGTTTACTATAATTGGAATACAGTTTATTCTGGTAAGCCAACAATTATTGACCTATTTCATAAATATTTCAGTGAGGAACCTGACCAAGTATGGCATATAGATGATTATGCAATAAATGAAAGAAATACAGTTTTTGCAAAATGTTCTGTCATGTATCATTTTAAAGACGATATAAACGTGGCTAAAGTATTTAAATTCAATTCAGAAGGTAAAATAAATTTAGTACAGGTATATAAGCAGTAAGGAATACATGAGTAACAGATTTCATCTAGCACTAGAAGCAGGTAATTTAGAAAACACACTACCTTTTTATACGGATATTTTAGGATGCACTCTTGATATGAAAGAAGAAGGAAGATGGCAAGATGTGGATTTTTGGGGAAATGAATTAACTTTACATCAATCAATACCTAGAACTTATCCAGAAAGAACAGGGCATAAAGTAGAAATGGGTGTTGTGCAAGTACCCCATTTTGGAGTACATCTTCCGTTAGATGAATTTAATGAAGTAAAGAAAAGAGTTGAGGAAAGTGTTGGCTTTTTAGATAAACCATATATACGTTTTGAGGATACAGAATATCAACAAGAAACTTTCTTTGTTGAAGATCCTAATTACAATGTACTTGAAATTAAAAGTATGGTTCAACCAAGGTAAAAATGGAATATGTAAATTTGACTATAGAAGAAATGATGGAATTGGTTAGGGAATTAATGGAGGAGCAAAGACTTGACCCACAGGATTTTATGGAGATATCTCTAAATTATGCGACTGATGAAGAAATAATGGCTTATACTCAACATTGGCATTACGAAGGTGATTTTGAGGATTTTGAGATTGATAACGGTTCCACAAGAAGAAAAGCTATAATAGATTCCTTATATGATGGTAAATATGATTATGATGGTTTAACATCTATTCCAATAATTTTCCAAGTTTGGGAAAAAGAAAAAATTTTTGAGTTTTGTGAAAAAGAAAATATTTCTTACATTTTTACAAAAGAATTTATATGTGACCCTGATAATAATTTCAGGTGTATTCCGATGAAAGTAAAAGTCGAATTGGGTTGTGCGGCAGATTATTTTATGAGAAAGTACGGAAGTAAAACAAACGAAAGTGAGAATGCTACATGAAAAGAAAAAAAGGACGTAAAGCATCTAAGCGTACAGTAAAATGTACAATTTGTACGACACATCGTTGGAAAGGTAATATGGAATGTGCTGATGGTCGTTGGAATATTAGCACATTAAAAAGAAAACAATCTGCAAATGAGCAGATAAAAGAATTTACTTGTTGACCTGAGAAGATAATCGCTACGGACCCGAGTTGCGATACTCGGCGGCTCCACCAAGATAACATTTTACGAAGTGTTATGTTAGGGGCCGAACAGATTAGACGTTGGGTGAAAATATCAGAGAGAGTAAAGAGGGTGATGACCGTCATCAAACTTCATAGTCGCAAACAATAATGACTATACCTCTGCACAAGTAGCAATGGCTGCCTGATGTAGACGAGGATTAGGGTTGTTCCTTGTCACCAAAACAACCCAGCTTTTTTATTAACCCGTGTATAATTATGAAAGGAGTCAATGGATGCAACATTACTCTACACAATCGTAGGTTTTATACTCGCAAGTTATTCAGTTATTGCTAACGATTCAGTTCAAACGCTAGGCACATGGATAGCAAGTAATTCAGATAAATTTAAATGGTATGTGCTTTGGATAGCATCTAGTACTGTATTGGTACTTACTTTATGGTATGGATGGTATACAAACAATGGTGACATATCATATGGTAGATTAGATAAGATTCCATATCAAACTATTGAATGGTATCATGCGGTAGCCCCACTCATTCTTGTAGTTCTTACAAGATATGGAATTCCAGTTTCAACAACATTCCTTGTATTATCAGCATTCGCAAGTACTGTAGTTCTGGAAAAAGTTCTACTTAAATCCGCTATGGGATATATTGTTGCTGCAGCAAGTGCATATCTCATATGGATTGTTGTTTCTAGATTTTGGGAAACAAAGAAAGATATACCAGAGAGTCATGATAAATGGTGGCGCATTGCTCAATGGTGTACAACTGGTTGGTTATGGTTCACTTGGTTGAGTCATGACATGGCAAACATTGCAGTATTCTTGCCGAGGCAACTATCACTAGAAATGTTGATGGTAATTAGTTTAATTTTTATAATTGGTCTTGGATTTATGTTTCATGAAAAAGGTGGGAAGATTCAAGAGATTGTACTAAGCAAAACTAATACTAATTATGTTCGTTCTGCTACACTTGTTGATTTAATTTATAGTATCATATTATGGTACTTTAAAGAATACAATAATATTCCGATGTCAACTACATGGGTATTTGTTGGATTGTTAGCAGGTAGAGAACTAGCATTTGCAACTACAAAAGGTAAGTACAAATTTAAAACTGTCTTTCCTTTAGTTGGTAGAGATTTCTTTAAGATGATGATTGGATTGGCTCTGTCAATTGCAATTGTTTTAGCAATTCACGGATTTGCTTTTGATGGTTTAGCTAATCTTTAAAACTCACCACCGTATATTATAGCCGGTCTCACTTGAGAACTGGCTATATTTTTGAATGTTCCTTCTCTTTGCATTAAAATTTCATCAGTTTCTAAAGGTAATGTTATATTTACATCTTCCATTGATGAAACTGTTTGATGATCATTTTTAAATGTTATAAACTTACGTTTAAATTCATCTTCCTCTATTTCAAAAGAAATACCATCTCCTTTTATATACAAAGTATCTGAATATTCAGCATTAAGTGTACGATTTGCATTATCTGATATTTCATTTACAACAGATACTGCACTGAATGCATTGTGATTTACATTTAATTTGGTATTATCACGATTTACACTAAATCCAGAATTCGCTTCAAAGTTTAATTGGTCAAATCCAGTAGAATTAAAAGAACCAGATTTTATATTGAATCCTGTAAATCCATAAGAACTTAAATCAGGAGGAACAACATCTTCTGTTACATCTTTGTATATATTTGAAACTAAATTTAAAGTTTTAGTTTTTTCATCTTCATTTATACCAGTAGAATAAACACTTGCAAATTTTATTTTAGTTAATTCATCATTATCCACTCTGCTGTTTGTGGGTATATCATATAACACAAAATTTGCATCAATATTATGATTTGTATTTGACAAATTAAACGCATTGATTTGATCTATCGCACCAGTTTCTAATTGAGCATTATCAATATTTTGTGTAACGTTTTTTGTTATAGTAAGTTCAGATGTAGTTATATCTATATTTGAACTATAACTTAATGTATTTCTTATTTTTTGAAGTGAATTTGACATATTTTTTAGAATGTAAATGTTGGCATTACATTCACTTGTCCTTGTAATAACATAGACCTTACACCAGTAGTGTGAAGTAACACTACATCATAATTATAATAACCAGGAGGTATAGTTTTAGTAATTGTAGAATCCATAAACAAAACAAAATCAGTTGTATTTTTTAAAACTTCAAATTGCCAATATTTTTTTGATTCATAATTTTTTCTCATTTGAGCAAACAATGCATAACCAATAAGTGAATCAGGTGCTGATTCTATTTCAGTACATTGTATACCTTTTATAAAATCAGTACCTGTATATAAATCTAATATTGATAAGTTAGTTTGCTGAAAAGCCACTGATTATACCTTTTTAAAATTGAGGTGATTCTTCTTCTTGTAGTTTTGCTTCTTTTTTCAATTCATTAATCATAGCTATTGCACCAAAATTCATAAGTTTTTGTTGAGACAATTGCTCAATTCTTTTATCAATCTCTTCTTGCATTTTTTTTATTTCTTCAAATTTGTCATCAAGCCATTCAGTTGTTATTTGCATGAATAAAATCCTATTCAAAAAGTTTAATTTTAAATTGTGATATATCAAATCTATCAATAATATTAATATCATTAATATTTGTTCTACCCGTTTTTACTATAACATAATCAATTTCTTTTTCTGATATTATTCCAAAGTTAGGCGGTTCTCCAAAATTTTCAAATGATTGTATATTTATTTCTGTATTATAGGTGTTACTGCTAAAATTATTTGTAAAGGTGAATTTAAATTCTCCTGTATTAATTTTTTGATAACTATCAATATTTGTACTATTTATTGTGTTATTTGCTTGTGGGAAATACGTTGCTTCAGCAAAATTTTGATGAACTACCGCATTTGAATTAAAACTATCTATTTGATTGTTTGCATTTTTAAAGAAAAGTTTACCATCACTAATATTGATAGCTAGTTCACCGGTTTCCAAAGAACTTGGGACTCTACCGACTACATTAGAATTCTTAATCTTGACAATATTTGCCATTCTTATTTTTTAAATATATTTAAAAAAGATAATTCTGAATCAGAAGTATTTTTTATTGTTTTTGATTCCAATTCTTTTATTTTATTATGTGCTAGTTTTAAATTAAAATTTAATTCTTTAATAGCAGAAATTAATAAAGGAATTATTTTAATGTAATTTACACTTACAATATCACCACGTTCATTCAATTTAACTAACTCAGGATAAAATTCAATTACATCTTCAGCTAATAAACCTGGTATATTTTTTTCTATTTTATCGTAATTATTTGTTGTATCGTATACAATTGGATTAAATTTATCTGTTAATTTTAATCCATTCTTTAAAGATTTAACATTTTGTATTTTCTCAAAACTATTCATAAATTTTATTTTTTTTTAAAAAAAGACTTGACTTTTTTAATTGACTACTGTATTATATAAAACTACAACACTAGACCCATTTACTATCGCATCGTGAAATTGAACAACGGAATAATTAGAATAAGCTACAATCTGATAGTCTCTAATAACTATGTTTCCTGTGACCTCACTATTTGCTGATGGTGCTTTTAATAGTCCATTTACAAAAACTAATGCACTATAAATATCAGTAGCATGAGCTAATTGAAATAAAGTTTCGTTGTCGGGATCTGGATCGCCAGATATAAAACTTTCAATATGATTAAATATTTTTGGTCTAGCTAAATCTAAATCTCTTTTTGATATAGCATCTGTAGGTTCAACCGCAGTGCCAACATTTTTAATACGAAAATTACTAAGATTTAAATCACGATCCATTAAAGTTTCTGACATTATATCGACTCTTTAAATAGTTATTGAATACAGATTCCCTTAGAATATTTATGTTTTAAATTATTTATCAAAAAAGTATTATGATTTTAGCAAAACCTGAATTTATTTTTTCTGATTTGAATACGAAAACGATTGATACAAAAAGGTATTATGTCACACCTGAAGGTAACAAGTTCATCTCAATTACTACCTTACTTGGACATTTTAAAAAGAAATCAATTGCACAGTGGAGAAAAAGGGTCGGAGAAAAAGAAGCAAACAGAATTACCGCAGAGTCAAGTTCAAACGGCACTAGAATGCATTCCGGTCTTGAGTTATACTTGGACGGGAAAGATCATAAACAATACGTTGAAACCAAAGAAGAAGAGGTTCAATTTGATTGTATAAAAAATCATTTAGATAATCATCTACAAGAAACATGGTATCAGGAAATACCATTATATTCCAATCAACTTGGAGTTGCAGGCCGTGTTGATTTAATCGGACTATATAATAACATGCCTACAATTATTGATTTTAAAACTTCACGTAAGTTGAAAAAGAAACAATGGATTGAAGATTACTTTATGCAAGCTACTTTTTATAGCATGGCATTTTTTGAATTAACTAATTACCCAATCAAAGATATTGCAATTTTAATTTCCGTAAACAAAGGGGAAGATTTTCAAGTTTTCCATGAAAAAGTCGGAAACTGGATGAAACCTCTTCATTCAAAAATTAAAGAATATAAGGGTATTTTCTTATGAGTAAAAATCAATTAATATATAAGCAAGCTAAGAATTTACAAAAGGCTATGCCCAAAGATAGCAAAGTTTACATTCATTGGGATGCACATGATAATCCAGTAGTATTACCTACTAAACAACGTGGTTATGGAGTTATAAATGTCGTAAACCTATCTTCTATTTTAAATAAACAATGTTGGTTAGGATAAAAAAATGATACCGAATCATGCAGAATATATGAAACATTCGGGTAATGTAGTACAATATGTAGTAGAGGAAATTGATGGCACTAGATGCATAGTAAAATTTAAAGTTGAAGATTTTTCTATACTAGAATTTATAATTCATAATCAACCAAAATTAACACAATGTGAGGTATCATCTGATTATGATACAGAAGATGACTGGCTTTCCTTTGAGGTAGATAATGGAGGAACTGAGATTTGTCTTTTCTTGATGGAAAATATATTTATGGAACATATATTATGGGAAGAAATTGATGATTACTCTGAAGATAATATTATTAGAATACTCATACCAAATTTAAAAAATTATTAAAAAAATCCTTGACTTTTGTAGACAGAGGTGATATACTCTGTCCTGTTGATTAATTCTAATATGGAGTTTCTTATGGCTAGAACATTCCGCAATCCAAACGCTAAATTCAGAATTTATCGCAAACCTCGCCACAAGTCCGCTCTGAGAGCAAAGACAGATGGTTATGGAATTCGCCCAGGTGCAGTTCCTCCCACCAATTATGATGATATATCTTTGTCAGCACAACATGAAGATTTCCGTTTTTACAAACTTGAGCGGAAGTATGATCGCAAATTTGAAAACCTAAGAAGAAATAATGAAATATAATTATGAAGTAGAAGAATTGAGAAAACAAGAATCAGTGATGTTTGTTGAAAAATACCACTATTCTCCAATCATGCCTAAACTAACAAAACATTATCTAGGATTTTACGTTAACAAAGAATTAAAAGGAGTATTAACTTTAGGTTGGGGAACACAACCTAAACAAACAATCAAAAAACTGTTTCCCCATCTTGACACTCAAGATTATTTTGAAATCGGAAAAATGTGCATGACCGATGATATGCCGAGAAATTCTGAATCTCAAATGTTATCCAAAACAATTTCATGGTTAAAAGAAAACAAACCCGAAAAATTGTTTCTCTATACTATGGCAGATGGAATCATGGGTAAATGTGGTTATGTTTATCAGGCTTCTAATTTTTATTTTGGTGAAGGATATAAAACTTCCGTCTACATGATGGATAATGGTGAGAAGTTACATCCAAGAGGAAGTAAACAACTGTTAAAAGAAAATTGTGTTTTCTCTAAAAGAGATAAATTGTTTTGGATGACAAGAGATTTCATGAAGCATAAGAATATCAAACACATAGAAGGTTTGATGTTTCGTTACATTTATCCGCTATCAAAAAAAGCAAAAAGAATTATGAATCAAGATTCAACTTTGATGTGGGATAAAAACTATCCAAAGGATTATGATTTGAAATGGTTTGATAAGACTGAATCTCCAAAGATTGAAATTTCTCAACCAGCTTTTACCTATGAAGATATGAAATATAATCCGCAAGCAAAAGAAAAATTCGAATTTCCACTTGACATTTTTAACTGAGATGATATGATCTTAACATGATGAGAAAACATTGGGGAGATGTCCGAGTGGTTAAAGGAGGCAGACTGTAAATCTGTTGGCAATCGCCTACGTAGGTTCAAATCCTACTCTCCCCACCAACATTTTAGGAGACAGTATGACTTTTGATTTAAGCAGATGTGTAGCTGACCCAAATGTGAAAAATCCTTCCACCCGTCAAGATACCATTGAGCGATTGCGCAAAGAAATTGCTGAGTGGGACACCACAAGACTAGCACAGCAAGGCAGAGCAGGAAAAAGAAGACTGCAAGGAATTCTGGAAGATTTAGAAAAAAACCCTTGA
>Ga0233444_10000185_pt1 | contig 85849 bp, 86 predicted proteins | sample SI_124_October20_6_FD_182792 | JGI IMG/M metagenome (GOLD analysis project Ga0233444, IMG submission 182792) | Seawater microbial communities from Saanich Inlet, British Columbia, Canada - SI_124_October2016_10_MG | ecosystem: Environmental > Aquatic > Marine > Inlet | place: Canada: British... | reverse complement strand
CAATGTGGCTTTGCCGTTGAAAATCGCCAATCGAAAATCGCGCCTTAGCGCGCAAGAAATCGATGTGCGGGTGAGCGAAGCCCTGACGCTGGTTGGCCTCGAGGCGCGCGCCAAAGCCTTGCCCAGCGAATTATCGGGCGGCATGAAAATGCGCGTCTCGCTGGCCCGCGCGCTGGCCAAACGCCCGCCCATATTATTGATGGACGAACCCTTTGCCGCGCTGGACGAGCTGACCCGCTTTCGCCTCGACGATGATTTGCGCGCCATCTGGCAGCAGCAAAAACCGACGATTCTTTTCGTCACCCATAGCGTCACCGAAGCCGCCTATCTGGCACAACGCGCTTTGGTGATGCGGGCGGGCGAGATAAAATCAGAGATTGCCATCGCCCGCCCCGCGTCGCAAAACCAGCCCGATAATTTTCGCGCAGCGCCGAGCTTTCACGCCGCTTGCGCTGCCATCAGCGAAGCTCTGGCGCAAGGGGAGCGCGCGTAATGGGCGCGGTTTTACAAAAACTCATCCCGCTTGCGGTGGGCATCGCCCTGCTGGGCATTTGGGAGCTATCGGTGCATCTCACCCAAGTGCCGATTTTTGTGCTGCCCCCGCCCTCGGCCATCGGCCATGCGCTGGTCGATAATTTCACCACGCTGATGGGCTCGCTGTGGGTGACGGTGCGGATTACCGCTATGGCGTTTTTCTGGGCCGTGGTCAGCGGTCTGGCTTTGGCGATTGTTTTCACCCGCGCGCGGCTGCTGGAAATGGCGCTCTACCCCTATGTGGTGACTTTGCAAGTCACGCCCGTTGTGGCCATTGCGCCGCTGATTCTCATCTGGGTGGGGTTTGACCATGTCGACCGCGCGCTGGTTATCATTGCCTGGATTGTCGCTTTCTTTCCCATGCTCACCAATGCGGTGCAGGGGTTGCGCAGCACGCAGCCGCAATTGCACGACGTCATGAGTTTGGCGGGCGCGCGCTGGTGGCAAAGACTTTATTACCTCGAGCTGCCCGCCGCCCTGCCCTCTATGCTGACGGGGGCGAAAATATCTGGCGGATTGGCGCTTATCGGCGCCGTGGTGGCCGAATTTGTGGCCGGCTCGGGCGCCAGCACGGGGCTGGCTTGGCGCATTATCGAGGCTGGCAATCGGCTCGAGATTGCCACGCTATTTGCCGCTTTGGCGCTTTTATCGGCGCTCGGCATTGCGCTGTTTTATGCGCTGACTTTGCTCGAATGGCTGGTCTTGCGGCGCTGGCACGATAGCTTTGCCAAAACCCGATAATCGCTCAATATTACACTTATTTTTTGTAAATTAAAATAATCTACATCAAGTTGACGGATAATAGGAAAATATGCATTATCCGGCAGAGTTTTAGAGGATTCTTTCATGGCACAGCACAGCTCCAAGGGCGCCCGTTTTCAGGCCGTCACCGCCAATCGTCTCAGCGACGGCGAGGTGGTTTATCTGACGGCGGATAATCAATGGGCCGAGACTTTTCCCGCCGCGGATATCGCCGATGGGGCGGCGGCTGGCGAAGCGCTTTTGGCGCGCGCGCTGCCAGCAGATTTTGAGCTGCATGTGCTAGAGCCCTATTTGTTCGAAGTGCTGCAAGATGGCGCCCATTTTAAGCCAGCCAGCGTGCGCGAGATTATTCGCGCGGCCGGCCCCACGGTGCGCCTCGATTTGGGCAAGCAAGCCGACGCGAAACAGGAGAGCTAGACGATGTATCGTTATGACGAATTTGATCATCAATTGGTGGGCGAGCGGGTAACGCAGTTTCGTGGCCAAGTCGAGCGCCGGGTCTCTGGCGAGCTGAGCGAAGATGCTTTCAAGCCCTTGCGTTTGATGAACGGCGTCTATTTGCAACTCCATGCCTATATGCTGCGCGTCGCCATTCCCTATGGTACTTTGTCGTCGAAACAACTGCGGATGCAGGCGCATATCGCGCGCAAATATGACCGCGGCTATGGCCATTTCACCACCCGCCAAAACATCCAATTCAATTGGCCAGCCCTCGACAAAATTCCTGACTTGCTGGAAGAGCTTGCCACCGTCGAGATGCACGCCATCCAGACATCGGGCAATTGCATCCGCAATGTGACGGCAGACCAATATGCCGGGGCCATCGATAACGAAGTAGAAGACCCACGGATTATCTCTGAGATTATCCGTCAATGGTCGACTTTCCACCCCGAGTTTACCTATCTGCCCCGCAAATTTAAAATTGCCGTCACCGGACATGACAACGATCGTGCCGCGATTAAGCTGCATGATATCGGCATTGTGATTAAGCAAAATGAGCTGGGCGATATCGGCTATGAAATCCACGTCGGGGGCGGCCAAGGGCGCACGCCTTTCATCGCCAAAAAAATGGCTGACTTTGTGCCGAAAGCACAATTGCTGGCTTATTTAGAAGCGGTCATGCGGGTTTATAATAGGCTGGGCCGGCGCGACAATAGTTATAAGGCGCGGATTAAAATTATGGTTCACGAGACTGGCGAAGAAGAAATGCGCCGTCTCATCGAAGCCGAATTTGCCAAAATTGACGCCTCGCAAATGCTCAGCGTGCCGCAAGCCGAGGTCGACCGCATTAGCGCTTATTTCGCCAACCCCGCCTTTGCCGCCCTGCCCGCCACCAGCGCGGCCATGGAGACGGCCCAAAAACAAGACGCCGATTTCGCGCGTTGGGTGCGCGCCAATATTGTGCCGCATAAACAAGACGGCTATGCCATCGTCAATATTTCACTCAAGCCCATCGGCGGCGTGCCTGGCGATGCGACGGATGTGCAAATGGAAGCGGTGGCCGATTTGGCCGAGCGCTATAGTTTCGACGAAATTCGCGTCACCCATGAACAAAACTTAGTGCTGCCGCATGTGCGTTTGGATGATTTAAAAACCGTCTATGACGAATTGCAAGCCCATGAGCTGGCCACCGCCAATCTTGGCCTCATCTCCGATACGATTGCCTGCCCGGGGTTGGATTATTGCAATCTCGCCAACGCTCGGTCTATTCCGCTGGCGCAAGAAATCTCCGAACGCTTTGCCGACCTCGACCGACAATATGATATCGGCGAATTGAAAATTAAAATCTCCGGCTGCATTAATGCGTGCGGCCATCACCATGTCGGCCATATCGGCATTTTGGGCGTCGATAAAAAAGGCACGGAATTTTATCAAATCTCCTTGGGCGGCTCGGCCGATGAGAACGCCAGCATTGGCACCATCACCGGACGCGCCTTTACCGAGGAAACCATTGTCGACGCCATTGAAACCGTGGTGACGACCTATAAGGACATGCGCCAAGACGGCGAACGCTTTATCGACACCTATCGCCGCGTCGGGCTAGACCCATTTAAGGAGCGCCTCTATGCATAAAGACTATCAGCTGGTTAAAGACGGCGCGCTGTGCCAAGACGAGTGGCACTATAGCGACGATGAAACCGCGCTTTCCGACGCCCCGACGATTATCTCGCTGACGCGGCTCAAGGCCGAAGCCGAGGTTTTACGGGCGCGCAACGCCAAATTGGGCGTGCGCCTCTTGGCAGACGGCAATGGCAAAACCAAACTCGGCGAAGACGTCGCCGAGCTGGCGCCCTATCTCGATATGCTGTCGCTGGTCTCCATCGACTTCCCGACCTATCGCAATGGCCGTGGGTTTTCGGCGGCGCGCATTTTGCGCGAGCAATTTAACTTCGACGGCGAGCTGCGTGCCTCTGGCGACGTATTGCATGACCAATGGGCCATGATGCGCCGCTGCGGCATCACCGCTTTTGAACTGGCGCCCACGGTCTCGCTTGAAGTTTTCACCAAGGCCATGGACGAGCTGAGCGAGGCTTACCAGCCCGCGTCTGACGACCAACGCGGAGCGCTTTGGAAACGTCACGCGTAAAACCCTAAAGGTTTGTGGTTTCTGACGTCGGCGTTTCGATATAAATCGAGCGGCTGGGGAAAGCAAAACCTGTGCCCGCGTCTTCGACGATTTTCTTAATCGCAAACAGCAAGCCCTGTTTGGCATCCAGCCATTCCAGCCAATCGGTGGAGGCGGTAAAACAATAGACCAGCAGGTCGATGGAGCTGGCGTTAAAGCTCTCGACGCGCACCACACAAGAGACATTTGCATCATCGGAGACAAACCGCGGGTCGTCGACAAGCCATTGTTCAATGCCCGCGCGCACCGCTTCTAATTGCGCCGCCGTGCTATTGTATTCCAGCCCAATGGTCCATTTCACCCGGCGCTGCGTCATGTTTGAATAATTAATCAGCGCGTGGTCAGAAAACGTATTATTGGGCACCACCACGGGCACTTGGTCGAAGCGGCGCACGCGCGTGGAGCGAAACCCAATTTGCTCGATAACGCCCTCGACAATCCCCGCCACTTCAATGCGATCGCCGATTTGAAACCGTCTCTCGACCAGAATGGAAACGCCGCCCAATAGGTTTTTGAACAAATCTTGCGCGCCCAAAGCCACGGCCACGCCAAACAGACCAAAGCCAGCCACGATGGGGCCAATTTGAATGCCCCAGATTTGCAACACGGTCGCGCCGCCAGTTAAGCCGACGCCCCAACGAACCAAAGTCATCAGCCAGCCAATGATTTCGGGCGAGAGAATATCTTCGATATTTTTGAGCGCCATATGCGCCGGCGTGATGGCCGCATAGAAAGTCCAGAAAATCCCAACCGCAATCAACGAGCGCATAACCCGGTCGGCCAGCTCGGCTGGCAAGCCATCGAGGGGCAAAGCTTCCAAGGCAAAAAACACGCCCAGAATCAGGAAGAAGAATTTAATCGGCCGCTCCACCGCCTCGCGCAACATATCGTCGATGTTGTTTTTCGTCCGCTTGGTCAATCGCTCCAAAGCGTTCAGCACAAAGCGCGTGAACAGCCCACGCAAAACCGCAAAAAACAAAAATATGCCCAAGGCCGTCAATATCTCCGAGACACTCAACCCAAAGGAGCCAGAGCTCCAAACTTCGCGCACCAGGGCGATAAATTCTTGCATTATCTCTTCACCTTTCGGGCCTCACCTGTCGGGCCTCACCTTTAAGACCAAGTACCGTCTATTTTCTCGTCTAAAAAATGTCGTCCTGCAACATCTTCTATATCTATCACCCAAATATCCGGATCGCGCGTCATTTCTCGCGCCAAACGCGTGTCTATCTCTGGCTCTGGCGTGCCGGGCGGCAAGACCACACGCGCCAAACGCTCGCCATCGAGATTGGTGAACAAAGACAAGACCCCGCCCGTGCCATCCATCCGATTGACGCGAATAAAAATCACCCCCGCATCGGTATCGCCCCTCCGCGCCACATAGGCAGCCGCCAAAGCGCCTTGCACGCGGCGCACCAAGGCTTGCACATAGAGCTCAGATTTAAGACGCATAAACATGTCTGTTTGTATCATGATTGCGCGTCGTCTTTACACACTTGCTTTCCTATATCGCTCGGCTTAATTTTGCGCCACGCCCGCCCCTTTGGTTGGGCACGATAGGAAATGCACTATGTCGCTTGAAACTTTGCTAGAGGACTTCGCCCTGTTTGACGATTGGGAAGAGCGCTATCGCTTCATCATCGAATTGGGCAACGGCTTGGCCCCGCTCAGCGATGCGGAGCATAATGAAGCCAATAAAGTGCCAGGCTGCGTCAGCCAAGTTTGGCTGGTCACCGAGGCACAAGACGACCGCTTGCACTTTCGCGGCGATAGCGACGCCCATATTGTGCGCGGCTTAGTGGCCATTTTATTGGACCTGTATAATGGCAAAAGCCGCGCCGAAATTGCCGCTTTTGACGCCGAGGGGGCTTTTGCCCAGCTGGGCCTGAGCGATCACCTGACGCCGCAACGCTCCAACGGATTTTACGCGATGGTTCAGCGCATTCGAAACGATGCCGCCGCGGCCGCTGCCGATTGAAGCCCATAGTGCACGGAAAGCCGCATCAGCGCCATTTTGAGCATTAATTTGGCCGAGCGCTTGGGCAGAAAAAAGCCGCGCTCACAATCCTCCAACCCAACTTCGGCACAGCAAATTGCCAGCGCCACATCCGATAATCCGGGCCCCATATAGGCCAAAGCGGCATCTAGTTTTTTGCGCGCATCGAGAAGACTGCCAGCAAAATTTGGCTCTCCGGTCGGCGGCGTGCCATCGACAAAAACCGGCCGCTGCCAATCCATTGTCTGGCGTGGCTGATAGGCCGCATGGTCATAATCTTGAGCGAGGCGATGGCCAGCCTCAAACTCAATATCTTGCAACCCAAAGTGTTTGTCTTTTTGGCGGGCTTGCAACCATTGTAGCGGCGTCGTTTGGGTTTGGGTTACCGCGCTATCATGCGCCGCACAAGCCAGCCCTTTGTGTTGAGCCATAAAGGCGCCGCCAGCCACAAAGCGGCGCAAATGCGCGCGTCCTTGCGGCGATATCTCAAGCGAGATATCGCCTTGCAGCAAATCCGCATTCTGCCAAGCCACCACATCGGCGGCGTCAATAATGGCTTGCGGTTTGCCGGATTTTTGACCCGCGCGAAACAAACCAAAACGACCATCGGCCAGCCCTTCCAGATAGGCCTGCGGCGCCGATAATTTCTTGCCGTGCTGGCGGAATATACGCTCACTCGCCGGAGTCATTAGATGCACTCCAAGTAGTGGCAAATAACTCGGCCAAGGCCAGTTCGGCAAAATGCATGGCTCGGTCAAACTGCGGCGCGTCGCGCCGGTCCTCCGAGCAAGTGACCCCATGCGCAACACTGGTTCGGTCGCGTCGGGTCATTTGGCCAATATGGGTATAACTCATGCCAAACCCCACATGGGAGAGATAGTAAACGATATGGCGCGCCTTCGATAAATGCTGGCTGCCCCGACTGGGCCCCAAAACATAATCGGGCGCAATATTATTGGCGGCCCGAACATAAGAAATAATCAAATTAAATTGCGCATCGCGCCGCACGGCGTCTACCGAATTGGGCGGTGGCGCTGATTTATGGTTGGGCTTGCAGTCTAGGTTTCGACGAGCGGGCATAATTTACCTCTTTTTTTATAAGTATGGACAATCGCCGCCTGCGGAGCATAAGTCTCGATTAGTAAATCCAAGACAAATAGTTAAGACAAAATTAAGCATCTGCATTTACGCTCTAAGCTACCATTCCCGGCTATATTAACAGCAAATGAAAAAAACTTAACTTGAAGCCTGTAACCGAACCTCTAATATAAAATTGCCTAATAATAAAAATAAGGGGAATTAAAATGGCTAGACGCCAAAACCATAAATTATCTTCCAAAGCGGAAGAAAAAGAAGTTTTTACGCTGCCAGACCAAATCATCAAACCCATCCAAGGGCTGGAAGATGAGGCGCAAGATTTCATCAATACGTTGTTATTCGGCTATCGTTTCGGCAATCACATTTTCGATACGCAAACTCCCCACCATGAAGACTGGATTATGTTATTTGTCATCCTCACCAATGAGGCAGAGGGACGCGCCACGGTTACCAAAAACATCGTCGAAATTACAGGGCGCGCCTATGGCACCGTTCGCGCCAGCTTGCAGCGTTTCGAAGACCTCGGCTTTATCGAGCCCAACCAACGCATTGGCCGCTCTGAGCTTTATGTGCCAACCCAAAAAATGAAGGAAGCGGTCAATGCCTTTGCCAAAAGCTTTTGGCCCCATGTCGAGCGCGCCCGTACACGTCAGGCGCGGGTGAAGGATCCGGCGTAACCTTTTAAAACCGATTATCTTTTGGTTCCATTTGCAGTTTGTGATAGGGCACATGCATAGCGTTTGATTTATCTCGCCCCAAGCGCGATGGAGTTGGCATGACACAGAAGATAGAAAGTTTAATCCCTCGCTGGGGCATAAACCCGATGTTCGCTTATCTTGGCGGCATCGCCACGTGGTTTACCTCGCATGGACTGCAATTCGTTATGGTGCCAACCTTGGTCATCGTCACGCTGGGCGGCACGGCCACGCAATTGGCGGCGGCGCAAGTGGCTTTGGCTCTGCCGCAAGTTTTCCTCATGCTTTATGCGGGCAGCATCGCCGATAAAAACGATTCTCGTACCATCCTCCTCTGGGTCAATTTACTGGCCGCCCTTCCGCCCATCGCGCTGGGCTGGCTCACCTATACGGGCGCGTTAGAATATTGGCACCTTATCGTCTTCACCCTAATGATGAGCGTTACTTTCGCTTTCATGGTGCCGACCCGCGATGCGCTTTTATCTCGCGTCACCGACACCCATATCCAAGGCGCGGTGATGATGGCGCTCATCGCTCAATTTGGCGCGCAACTTTTGGGCTATGTTTTGGCTGGCACGGCCTCGGCTTTTGCCGGCCCCTGGGCTTTATTGGTGTTGCAAGCCGCCGCACTTTTGGTGGGCTTTGTGTTCACGCTGATGCTGCCTAACTTCCCACCGATGAAACAGCCGGATTTGGCCGAGGGCGAGGTAAATGACCAGAGCTGGCGGGCCGGTTTTACGCTTGTTTGGCACTCGTCCATCATGCGTCCGGTGATTATTTCTTCCATCGGAACGGGCATCTTCTTTATCGGTATTTTCATGGTCACCCTGCCGCTCATTGTGACGCAAATTTTTGGTGGCGGGCAGCTTGAGATTTCTATTTTAAACTTCTGCTTCTGGGGCGGCACGATTTTCTCAACGCTTTTGATGATGATGCGACGCCCGGTCGAGCGCCGTGGCCGCGCCATGACCGGCGCGCTCATCATTGGTTGTTTCGCGCTCATGGGCGTGCCGCTGGCACCCGACTTCACATCCCTATGCGCCATTGCCGCCATTTGGGGCATTGCGGCGGGCGTCAATATGACGATGGCCCGCACGATTGTTCAAATTGAAGCGCCGCCAGAGGCGCGCGGTCGCGTCTTGGCTTTTTACAGCCTCGGCTTCATGGGCTCAGCGCCTGTGGGTGCCACGCTGACTGGCATTTTGACCGAAATGATTGGCCCTTTGATGACCACTTTCCTCTCGGCTTTCTTAATGATGGTGCTGATACTCGCCCTCATAGCGCTGACGCCAGTATGGCAAATCATGCGCCGTGAGGACGAGCTCACGCCCTAAAGCGGTTTCGCTTAGCTATATGTCTTCTCATCCCACCAAGGATAGAAGTCTGGCATATCGCGGCTTGGCTTATTGGCAAATTCAGGCGGGCGTTTTTCCAGAAAAGAAACCACCCCTTCTTTGGCATCCGACTGACGGCCTCGGCCAAACACCGCTTTGCTGTCTACTTTATGCGCTTCCATAGGATGGTCGGCACCCAACATGCGCCACAGCATTTGGCGTGTCATCGCCACAGAAACCGGCGAGCTCATCTGGGTCATTTGCAAAGCAATTTCTTTGGCCCGTGCCAGCAAATCCGCCTGCGGCACAATCTCGCTGACCAGACCGCCATCCAGCGCTTCTTGGGCGTTAAACACCTCGCCAGAATAGCACCATTGCAAAGCTTTCGAGATGCCCACAAGGCGCGGCAAAAACCAGCTCGAGCAAGCCTCTGGCACAATGCCACGACGGGCAAATACAAAGCCAAAACGCGCGTTGTCGGAGGCAATGCGAATATCCATCGGCAATTGCATGGTGGCACCAATGCCCACGGCCGCCCCGTTAATGGCGCCGATGACAGGCTTAATGCTCTCGAAAATGCGCAAGGTTACTCGGCCACCGCTGTCGCGAATATCTTCGCTCGACCAATCAATGGCGCCATCTTCTGAGACAACGGTTTTCTTTTCTCCGGCATCTTCACGTTCGGCATAATCGAACGTCTTATCGCCTTCGGATAAATCGGCGCCCGCACAAAAGGCTCGCTCGCCTTCGCCGGTAACAATAATCGCGCGCACATTGTCGTCGGCATCGGCTTTGTCAAAAGCGTCAATAACTTCGTACATCATCCGTCCGGTAAAGGCGTTCATCACCTTCGGGCGGTTTAAGGTCAGCACAAAAATGCCATCGGCATCTACTTCGGTTTTGATTTGTTGATAATCTGACATTTTTCTCCCCAAACTGTCTAAAATTGGCACATCCGTGACTTGCCGAAACCTCCCATATCTCTATAGTTCCTGCAATAGTCGTTTTTGGGAGAGACAGATGCATCCATATATTCATGCGCAAAATAATCCGCAGCACCCGGCCTTTATTATGGCCGCCACCGATGAGGTTGTGACTTACAAGCAGCTAAATGATTACTCCAATCAAATCGCGCAATTGGCGCGGGCCCGCGGGCTGAAAATCGGCGATGGCATTGCTATCTTCATGGACAATAATAAGCATTTCCTAGAGATTTGCTGGGCCGCCCAACGCGCGGGACTTTATTTCACCGCCGTTTCATCGCGCCTCACCGCGTCTGAGGTGGAATATGTGGTGAAAGACTGCGGCGCCAAATTGCTGTTCACCTCGGATTATATGAAAGACACGGCGGTCGAATTATTAGACCTGCTGCCCGAAATGGCAGGCCTGTTCATGACCGGCGACGCCGCTGAGGGGTATGAAGATTATCTGACCGCACGCGACGGCCAACCGGCCGAACCCGTCGCCGATGAAACGCGGGGCATGGATATGCTCTATTCGTCTGGCACCACGGGACGCCCGAAAGGCATTCGCCGCGCCCTGCCAGGCGACGCGATTGACGAAGCCGACCCGCTGTTTAACCTCGTGTCCTTGCTCTATGGCTTTGATGATAAGACCACCTATTTATCGCCCGCGCCGCTCTATCACGCCGCGCCTTTGCGATACAATATGTGTGCGCAGCAATTGGGCGCCACCTGCATCATCATGGAAAACTTCGACCCAGAAGAAGCTTTGGCGCTTATCGAAAAACATAAGTGTAACAAAAGCCAATGGGTGCCAACCATGTTTGTGCGCATGTTGAAACTGCCCGAAGACGTGCAGAAGAAATATGATGTCTCGAGCATGCAAACCGCCATTCACGCGGCCGCACCCTGCCCCGTGCCGATTAAAGAAAGAATGATCGATTGGTGGGGCCCCGTGATTTACGAATATTATGCGGGCAGCGAAGGCAATGGTTTCACGCAGTTAAATTCAGAAGAATGGCTGGGCCATAAAGGTTCGGTCGGCAAAGCGCTGACCGGAATTTTGCACATTTGCGACGAAGAGGGCAATGAATTGCCGACAGGCGAAAGCGGGGCGATTTTCTTCGAGCAACCAATGGATGCGCCGGGGTTTGAATATTATAATGACCCGAAGAAAACCGCCGAAAGCCGTCATCCCGTGCATCCCAATTGGAGCACTTTGGGCGATGTCGGGCGGCTCGACGAAGAGGGCTATCTTTACCTCACCGACCGCAAGGCTTTCATGATTATTTCGGGCGGCGTGAATATTTACCCGCAAGAAACCGAAAACCTGCTCATCACCCACCCGAAAGTGGCCGATGTGGCGGTGATTGGCGTGCCGAATGAAGACTTTGGCGAGGAAGTAAAAGCCGTTGTGCAGCCTGCCGATTGGTCGGCTTCGGGGCCTGAGCTGGAAGCCGAATTAATCGCTTTTTGCAAAGAAAACCTATCGGCCATCAAATGTCCGCGCTCGGTTGATTTCGATAAAGAATTGCCGCGCCACCCAACGGGCAAACTCTACAAGCGGTTGGTTCGCGACCGCTATTGGGGTAAAAAAGATTCAAAGATTGTCTAAACCCTTTAGACATCTAAATTAGACACACGAATTGAAGAGGAGAAACTCATGCGTGTTTTTGAAAATCTAGAAGAATATGCCGCAGCTGTCGGCGAAGAATTAGGGGTTAGCGATTGGGTTCAAATCGATCAAGACCAAGTCAATCTATTCGCCGATGCAACGGGCGACCACCAGTGGATTCACCTCGACACGGAACGCACACAAAAAGAATTGGGCATGGGCACCATCGTCCATGGCTTTTTGACTTTGTCTTTGCTGCCGGTTTTAATGGCGCAAATCTCGGGCGTCAAAAGCGTTACGCGGGGCATTAACTATGGCTCCAATAAAACCCGTTTTGTTTCCATGGTTCCAGTTGGCTCGAAATTGCGCGCCCGCTCGACCCTAAAATCTGCCGAGCCAAAAGCGGGTGGCATGTTGTTCACCTCTGAAGTCACGGTGGAAATCGAGGGCTCGGAAATGCCGGCCCTCGTGTCCGAAAACCTAACTCTATTGTTTCAATAGAATTTCGTTCTACCGATAAAGGATATCCCATGGGCCGGAAAAAAGACGATACGGTTTACCCTGTCAGCAAGACCGAACAGGAATGGCGCGAACAGCTCACCGACGAGCAGTTTCACGTCACCCGCAAAGCGGGAACAGAGCGCGCCTTCACCGGCCCGAATTGGGATGCCAAAGATGAGGGGCTGTATCACTGCGTCTGCTGTGACAGCCCCTTATTTAAAAGCGATACGAAATTTGATAGCGGCACCGGCTGGCCAAGCTTTTGGGAGCCCGTCTCCCCCACCGCCGTGGCCGACCGCCCCGACAATACCTTATTCATGCGCCGCACCGAAACCGTGTGCAACACCTGTGGCGCGCACCTCGGACATGTGTTTCCCGATGGTCCGCCGCCGACCGGCCAGCGCTATTGCATGAATGGCACGGCGATGGTGTTGAAAAATAAAAACGGCGAGACCCTCGGCGAATAATGTCTCATCTCCCATCTGATGTCGCCGCTGGTGCCCCCAAGCCAGACAAAAAACCATTTCAAGACACGCATCACGGCATCACCCGAAGCGATGATTACGCTTGGCTGCGCGACGATAATTGGCAAGCGGTGATGAAACAACCCAGCGCCCTAGATGCCGATATCCGCGCGCATTTAGAGGCCGAAAACCAATATACCGATACAGTGATGGCGCCCACGAAGGGGCTGCAAGACACGCTTTTTGCCGAAATGCGCGGCCGCATTTTAGAAGACGAAGCCAGCGTTCCCGTGCCTCAAGGCCAATTGGCTTGGGCCACGCGTTATGTCCAGGGCGGCGAACATCCGCTCATTTGCTGCGGCCCCCGCGCGGCGCCCGTCGAGGAGATGAAAGTTATCATCGACGCCAATCAGCAAGCGCAAGGCAAAGATTTTTTCAAAATCGCGGCGCATGACCCAGACCCGAATGGCGAATTTTTAGCCTGGGCCTATGACGATAAAGGCTCGGAATATTTCACCATTTGTGTGCGCCGCATCGCCGATGGCACCGACTTGCCAGACACGCTGGTCGACACGGGCGGCAGCTTTGGCTGGTCGGCTTGTGGGCAATATTTATTCTATATCGCCGTCGATGAAAACCACCGCCCTAACCGCGTGTTGCGCCACGCCTTGGGCACGGCACAGGCCGATGACCTCTGCGTTTACGAGGAAACAGACCCCGGCTTTTTTGTCGGCCTCTCCGCCACGACGTCTGGCCGGTTTCTGATTATCTCCGCCCATGACCATGAAACCGCCGAAGCCCATCTACTCGACGCACACGCCCCTTTGCAGCCTCCGATTTGCGTGGCAGCGCGCGAAACGGGCATTGAATATGATGTCGATGACGACGCCGCGCGCGACCAGCTGCTGATTGTCACCAATTGGCAAGACGGCGCGAAGCAAGGGGCGGACAAGGCGCAAGATTTTCAAATTGTCACCGCCCCGATTGGTAAAACCCATGGCGATAAACACGCGTGGCAGGTGCTGCGCCCGCATCAGGCGGGGTGCCTTGTGCTGGAGGCTTTGGCGTTTGAAAACCATATGGCGGTTCTGGTGCGCGAAAACGCTCTGCCACGGATCGATATTATTTCGTGGGATGGCACGCCCATGCAGTCGATCGATTTTGCAGAACAAGCCTATGACCTGCGTTTCGGCGCCATGGCTGAATATGACACGCATGTTTTGCGCCTCACCTATGCCTCGATGACTAGCCCCAGCCGCACCTATGATTATGACATGAACACGGGCGAGCGGGTTTTGAGAAAAACCCAAACCGTGCCATCGGGCCATCAACCAAGCGATTACGTAACCCGGCGGATTTTCGCCACCGGCCATGATGGCGTGCAAATTCCGGTCTCCGTGCTGCACCATAAAGACACGCCGCTAGATGGCAGCGCGCCTGTGCTTCTCTATGGCTATGGCTCTTACGGCATCACCATTCCGGCGGGATTTTCGATCACCCGCCTTAGCCTTGTCGACCGCGGCTTTATTTATGCCATCGCCCATATTCGCGGCGGCAAAGCCTGCGGCCACGATTGGTTCACCCAAGGGCGCGGCCCCAAAAAAACCAATACATTCGAAGATTTTGCCTCCGCCGCGCGCGACCTCATCGCCCGCGGCTGGACGCAAGCGGGCCAAATTACCCTTCACGGCGGCAGCGCGGGCGGCCTTTTGGTGGGCGCCACAATCAATCTGGCGCCGGAGTTATTTCGCGGTGCCATTGCCGAAGTGCCCTTTGTCGATGTGCTGACCACCATGCTGGATGCGAGCTTGCCGCTCACCCCGCCAGAATGGCCCGAATGGGGCAATCCGATAGAAAGCCGCGAGGCCTATGAGCTCATCGCGGGCTATGCGCCCTATGAAAATATTACCGCCAGAGCCTATCCGCATGTTTTGGCCACCGCGGGCCTCACCGACCCGCGCGTGACCTATTGGGAGCCGGCCAAATGGATTGCACGGCTGCGCGACACCCGCACCGATGACGGCCTGTCGCTGCTGCGCACCGAAATGAGCGCAGGCCATGGCGGCAAAGCAGGTCGGTTTAATCAATTGCACGAGATTGCTTTCGTCTATGCGTTTGTTTTGCTCATCCACGAGCGGGCAAATCTCTAAGCGCCGCCAAAGGGGCACCGCAGACAAAGGGGCTCCGCAGGCAAAGGGGCTTTTTCTCTCTCGCCTGCAAAGCAATTTATGCTATGCAAAGGGCCAATTTGGGGAGAGATTTCATGTCGGATTATATTTTTGAAGATTGCGAAAAACTGGGTTTCCAGCGCGACCGCTTAGACGCAATTCCAAAGTTTTTCGAGAGCTATTTGGACAAGAAGAAATTCGCCGGCCTAACCCTCTTGGTCGCCCGCGAAGGCAAAGTGGCCTTTCTCTCGCATCAAGGCAAAACCGCTTTGGAAGACGGGGTCGATGTGGATGACAGTGCCATCTACCGCATTTATTCGATGACCAAACCCATCACCTCTGTGGCGCTGATGCAGCTTTGCGAACAAGGCAAAGTGATGCTGACCGACCCGATTACCAAATTCATTCCGGCCTTTAAAGACGTCACCGTGTTTGAAAGCGGCACCGCCAAGGATTACACCACCCGCGCGCCCGAACGCATGATTACCGTGCACGACCTGTTAACCCATCAATCGGGCATGACCTATGATTTTATGGCCGAACACACGGTGGATGCGATTTACCGCAACAATGGCATTAATGGCGCGCGCTCGGAAAACATGAACTCGGCGCAGCTATGCGCCAAATTGGCCGAAATGCCGCTTCTCTTTTCGCCCGGACAGCATTGGAATTATTCTGTCGCGACAGATGTCGTGGGTCATATCGTAGAGCTGGTTTCCGGCCAGCCTTTAGACGCTTATTTTAAACACCATATTCTCGACCCGCTGGGCATGGAAGATACGTTTTTCCATATCCCCGACGACAAGCGCCATCGCCTGATGAGCAATTATGCTTTCGATGCGATTAGCCGCAAAACCCGTCTGGTCGATAGTCCGGCAAAAACCATATACGCCCCGGGGCGCGAGTTTTTATCGGGCGGCGGCGGGCTTTTATCGACCGTGTCTGACTATTTCAAATTCGCCGATATGTTGCGTCGCGGCGGAACAGGCGCCAATGGCGCGCGTATTTTGGGCCGCAAAACCGTTGAGAAAATGGCCAGCAATCAATTACCCAACAATCGCACGTTGGAAGACCATGGCTTTGGCGAATTTACCGAAGTGGCCTATCCCGGCACGGGCTTTGGCTTGGGCATGTCGGTCATCACCAATCCGGGGGTAACCATTGCCACCACCTCGAAAGGCAATACCAGTTGGGGCGGTTTGGCCAGCACGATTTATTGGAATGATCCGGTAGAAGATATGACCGTGGTTTTCATGACCCAAGTGATGCCGGCCAACACCTACCCGTTGCGCACTCAATTGCAGCAATTGCTCTATGCCGCTTTGGTTTAATCCAGCAACGGCTTGCCTTTGCCTCTAAAAAACCTAATATCTATCCCAAGTTAATCACCCTTATGGAGAATATGAATGGCCCTGCCTGAAGTTTTACAGAATAATTTGCGTATTCCGGTTATCGGATCCCCCCTGTTTTTAGTATCTGGCCCCGAGCTGGTTATCGCTCAGTGTAAAGCGGGCATTGTCGGCTCGTTTCCAGCCCTGAACGCCCGCCCTGCCGCGGTGCTCGACGAATGGCTGACGCGTATCAACACCGAGTTGAACGAATATAAATTGGCCAATCCAGATAAATATGTGGCGCCTTTTGCGGTGAACCAAATCTGCCACGCCTCCAACGACCGTCTGATGGACGACATGGCCATGTGCGTAAAGCATAAAGTGCCGATTATCATCACCAGCCTGCGCCCGCCGGCCGAAGTTGTCGAAGCGGCGCATAGCTATGGCGGTGTGGTTTTCCACGATGTGATTAACGTAAAACACGCCAAAAAAGCGGCCGAACAAGGCGTCGATGGCCTTATTTTGGTTTGCGCGGGCGCGGGCGGCCATGCGGGCGCTTTGAGCCCCTTCGCTTTGGTTCGCGAAGTCAAAGAATGGTTTGATGGCACGATTTTGCTGTCGGGCTCCATTGGCGATGGCTATTGCGTCGCTTCAGCACTGGCTATGGGCGCCGATTTGGCCTATATCGGCTCGCGTTTCATCGCTACCGAAGAAGCCAATGCCGACCAAGGCTATAAAGATATGCTGGTCGAATCGGCGGCCGACGATATCGTCTATTCATCGCTCTTTACGGGCGTTGACGGCAATTACCTCAAGCCTTCCATCGCCAAAGCCGGCATGGACCCAGACAATTTGCCAGATGCCGATAAGTCGTCGATGAACTTCGGTTCAGGCGGCAACACGAAATCAAAAGCCTGGAAAGATATTTGGGGCTCCGGTCAAGGCATCGGCAGCATTAAAGACGTGGCTTCGGTAGAAGATGTGGTTGCCGAAATGGAACGCGACTATAAAGCAGCCGTAGACAGCCTCGTGCAACGCGCGTCTTAGGCCTATGCTCGACTCTACCCTGCGAAAATGGATAGATGCGCCGCTTAATTCGGTTGCTAAGCTCGTTCCGCAGAAAATATCCGCTAATAGTATTACTATTGTAGGATTTTTAATTGGAGTTTTAAGTTTTATTTCAATTATTAAGGGCCAGTTCACGCTGGCCCTTATTTTTTTGGCTCTGAATAGATTTTTCGATGGGTTGGATGGCGCCGTCGCGCGCCGCCATGGCGCCACAGACTTGGGCGGCTATCTGGATATTACGGCAGATTTCTTGCTATGGGCGCTATTGCCGCTCGGTTTCGCCCTTCACAATGTCGAAACAGCGCTGGCGGCGGCGGTTTTGCTCTCCAGTTTTGCCATGTCGATGACGGTATTTCTGGCTTTTGCGGTGCTGGCCGAAAAGCGCGGCGCCCAGACCTCGGCGCAGGGCAAAAAGAGTTTCTTCTATCTGGCAGGCCTCGCGGAGGGTGCAGAAACCATTGGTTTTTTCGCTTTTGTCATGGTTTTCCCGAGCCAGTTCATCGTGGCGGCGCTGATTTTCTCTGCCTTCGTCTATATCTCAGTGCTCGGCCGCCTTATGGTGAGCGTGCAACAGTTAAAGGAACCGACAAATGGACAAAATTGACCTGCATGAGAGCGCCTGGGTGCATGATACAGCGCTTTTATATGGCCATATACGTATGGGGGCCGAAAGCTCCGTTTGGCCCAATGTGGTGATGCGCAGCGAGCTGTATCATATTGAGATTGGCGCGCGCACCAATATTCAAGATTTTGTCATGGTGCATGTCGGTGGCACCACGCCCACGATTGTGGGGGAAGATTGCTCCATCACCCATCACGCCACTTTGCATGGCTGCACGATTGGCGATAAATGTCTGATTGGCATTAATGCGACGATTATGGATGGCGCGAAAATTGGCAATAATTGTATTGTCGCGGGCCATAGCATTGTTACAGAGGGCAGCGAATTTCCCGATAATTCCATCATCGCAGGCGCGCCCGCCAAATTGGTAAAGCAGCGCGACAACGGCAAAGCCAATGCGATGAACGCCATGTTCTATGTGCAAAACGCAAAAAATTACGCCAAAGGCCAGCATCGCTTTAGCGATGATGACCTTAGGAGCTTCGGCTTTTTGCCGCCAGAATAGGGGCTTCCTGCCGACAGAATAGAGGCTTTCTACCGCCTAAATAAGGAGAAAAAACTGGCTGGGGTGGCAGGATTCGAACCTGCGCATGCCGATACCAAAAACCGGTGCCTTACCACTTGGCTACACCCCAACTGAGCGCGAAAATATATAAAACCGAGGCTGCGGTCTAGCCCTTAAATAAACTTTATGGTGCGGCACTTCAGCTTGAGGGCCGTACGACCCCTATAGTTTCAAAAAACCGCCCTTTAAGGGGCGGGTAGAACCCCGATGGCATGATTGGTCAAGCTGCCGAGATACAGCTTTGCGTCGCGCTCCAACACGCTGGTCATCATATAAATATGGCCGCTATCGTCTTCTAGCGACACCAAGGGTTTGCCATTGGCATCCAGCTTCACCGCATAACTATGCTGCTGCGCGGGCGAGCCACCCGTCAGCTGCAAAATCCGCCAGACCACTTTGCGCATAAAGGGGGCTGGCACCAAAGCGTCCAACTCATCGGCGCGCGCCGATACCACGGCCAGCCAGAAACTGCCATTTGGCCCTTCGGTGATATTGTCGATATAGCCAGGCAGATTATCGATAAACACATCCGCCGTGCCCGCCTTCGGGCCATCTAGCCAATAGCGCATAATGCGATGCTCGAAAGTCTCATTGACGAGAACAAAATCCTCGGCTTGGCTGAGCGCCACCCCATTGGCGAAATATAAATCATCCAGCAGCACCGCCAAAGATTTGTCGCGCGGGTCATAAACCATCAAACGCCCGGAAGGGCGGCGTTCAAAAACCTCGATGATATCGCTGCCATAAGCATGGCGTTGCGAGGCATCGGAAAAATAAATCTTGCCGTCGCTGGCAATCGCCAAATCATCGACGAAAATCATGCGTTTTCCCTCAAAATCTGTCGCCAGCGTGGTCACCGTGCCATCGGGTGCCATTGCAATCAGCCCGGCAATGGCATCGGCAATAATCAATTGTCCCTGCGCATCAAAATTAAGCCCCAGCGGTCGCCCGCCCGTATTGCCAATTAGCTCAAAGCCACCCTCTAGCCGCAAGCGCACCACGTCGCCATTGTGCAGGCCGGTATACAAGCGCCCCTCGCCATCAAAGGCGATGCCTTCGGGCCCGTGGCCGCTGTCGATTAATTGCGCTTTTGCCAATTCATTATTTTTCGCAAACACGCCTGTGCCCGCTGGATTGGGCTGGCGTTCTGGCCCCGCAATGGGGTCAAAAGGCACGGGCCACAGCAAAAGATAGCCGAGCGACACGGCCAGCAAGCCAATAAAGATAGATAGAAAGGGGCGTTTTTGAACGCTCTGTAGGCCAGATTGCGACATGGTTCTTCTCCCAGAGTTTAAAACTTAAGTCAGCAAAAATCCTGCCACGCCATCCCCCAAAAGTAAATCGCGCGCCATTACAGCGCGCGATTATTCTGTCTCCATCGGTAAACCCCGAGGCGCGTCTTAAGCTTTCAAGCTACGGGCGTAAGCCAGCAAAATGATTGTGCAGATAATTTCGGGCCCAATCGCCGAGACCAACATCGGCGCATCATGCACCAGTCCGGCCAAAATGCGGAACGTCGCGGCAAAGCCCAATAGCATCGCCGCCGCATAAATGAAATCGACCCGCTTTTTCAAAGCCCCCACCAAGATGGAAACCGTAATCGTCGCGAAAAAAGCCGTGAAATCGCCAACTTGCGTATTGCGACCCAGACCCTCGAGCAGATCCATTTCCAAGCGCTTGCCAGCACTCGCCGGATCCAAAATCCAGCCAATCGTTGTCAGTGCAAAGACCGCGCCCAGCACTAAAACCAAAATATGTAAAACCTTATTCATCAGAAACTCCCTCTCTGTTCTAAGCCGCAGGCTATCCAGATTGCCTTGCAGAAGCAAGCACGCCGGCCGCGGTTTTTCACCGCCGCTTCATCCTCCCGCGTTTGTGTGCTACACAGGGTTTGGTTTTATAGTGAAACGAGGCTTCCATGGGCATACCTTTTGTTACCGAATTTGATTTTACCTATGGCAAAGTCGACCGCCTCAGCCCGCTTATCCGGCGCGTCATTTGCAATAATCCGGGCCCGTTTACTTTCACGGGCACGGGCACTTATATCCTCGGCAATGGCCAAGTCGGCGTGCTCGACCCAGGGCCAATAGACGATGCTCATATAGAAGCCATTTTGGCCGCCCTAGAGCCCGGCGAGAGCATTAGCCATATTATCATCACCCATACCCATGGCGACCACTCGCCGGCCAGCGCGCCGCTGAAACAAAAAACCGGCGCGCCGATTTACGGCCTCACGCCGCCCAAAAGCAAAGCCATATCCGTCGATAGCGACATCCCGCAAATGGAAGAAGACGCCGATGAGGCTTTCTCGCCAGATGTAGAGGTCGCGCATGGCGATATTATTCAAGGCGGCGATTGGTCGTTGGAATGCGTGTTTACGCCCGGTCATATGGCGGGGCATATGTGCTATGCGCTTCGCGAAGAAAAAGCACTGTTCACCGGCGACCATGTGATGGGCTGGTCGACCAGCGTCATCATTCCGCCCGATGGCAGCATGTCGGACTATATGGCCTCTCTCGATTTATTGCTGACACGCGACGATGAAATTTACTGGCCAACGCATGGCACTTGCATCCACCAGCCACAAGATTTTGTGTGCGCCTACATCGCCCATCGCAAGACCCGAGAAGCCCAAGTGCTGGCGCGCCTCGAGGCGGGCGATACGGATATTCGCGAAATGGTGAAAGTGGTTTATGCCGCGGTCGACAAACGGCTGCATCCAGCGGCGGCGCTATCTATGCTGGCGCATTTGCAAGACTTGCTAGAGCGCGGCGTGGTGTCGAGCGATGGCCCCCAAGATAGAGCCACGCTCGACACTCAATTTACGCTTGCCTAATTGGGGCTAGTTTAAAGCGGCAAAATAAGCTTCGATGCGCGCCGCATTGGCGCCCAAATCAGATACGCCGACGCGAGACACCGAACGCATATCCACTTTCGTGGCGCCCGCATCGGCGCTCAAACGAATAGACACATCGTCTTTAAAGCCGAATAGAGCGGTGGTGGCCGTCGCCTCCAGCGTGCCCGCAGAAGCATCTTGCGCCACAATATCCCAGCCCATCGCCTCGGCGGCAACCAAAGCCTTGGCAAAATTATCGCTTGGCAAACCTCCTAGGCGCTTTGGTGCCAGCTCGGTGTAAAACGCTTTTTGCTGCGCTTGCACCTCGGCCTTTATCTCGAGGCTATTGTCGCTGGCCGCCCGCAGCGCAGGCACGGCCACAAACACAGGCGGATGATCCAAATCTGTGCTGATGTCATGAATAGGCGGCACATTGCCCCCTTTGCGCAGTGTCGATAGCGGGGCGTAAAGCACCACCACGGCCAAGACCACAGCGATAACGGCTTTTTGCGTATAGACGCCATCGCCGCCATAGCCGCCAATCAGCGCCATAACGCCCATCAGCAAAGCAACAATGGCCAGCAAAACCGCCAGCGCAACGCCCAATAAAGGCAGACGGAAATCCATCACCCCAAAGCGGAATAAAGCCAAAAGCACAAGCGCGATGACGGGCGCGGCAATCGCAAGACGCAGGCCCCAAGTGGTTAAAGTGGCAACTGAAATTCCCAACATATCTATTCCGCCGCGCTATCTGCAGTTGGCAATTTATAATCGGCAAATTGCGCCCGCAGCGTTAGTTTTTGAATTTTACCCGTCGCCGTATGCGGAATTTCATCCACGAAAGCGACATCATCTGGCATCCACCATTTGGCGATTTTGCCTTCGAGGAAGCTCAGAATTTCTTCTTTGCTCACGTCGGCACCCTCGTTTTTCACAATGACGAGCAGCGGACGTTCATCCCATTTTGGATGCGCCAGACCGATAACCGCGGCCTCCATCACGCTGTCATGGGCCACCGCGACGTTTTCAATCTCGATAGACGAAATCCATTCGCCGCCCGATTTGATAACGTCTTTGGCGCGGTCGGTGATTTGCATAAAGCCGAGCGGGTCAATGGTCGCCACATCACCGGTATCAAAAAAGCCGTTCTCATCGAGAATATTGCCGCCATCGCCTTTGATATATTCACCGACAATAAACGGCCCCCGCACCATCAGGTGACCAAAGGCTACGCCATCGCGTGGCAATTCCTTGCCGTCGTCATCGGTGATTTTCATTTCCACACCGAAAGGCGCTCGGCCTTGTTTCACTTTAATGTCCATTTGCTCGTCGAAAGTCATGTTTTCCATGCCCGACTTGAAGCTGGCAATCGTGCCCAAAGGCGATAATTCGGTCATGCCCCAAGCGTGTTTCACCGAGACTTCGTAATCGCGCTCAAATTTCTCGAGCATGACGCGCGGCACCGCAGAGCCGCCAATGGTTACATCTTTCAGCACCGGCAATTTAAGGTCATTGGCTTCCATATGTTGCAGCAGCATCAACCAAACGGTTGGCACGGCGGCGGTAAAGGTCACGGCTTCTTCGGTCAGCAATTGATAAATGCTCTCGCCGTCCATATTCGGGCCCGGGTTCACAATTTTCGAGCCCGCAGCAGGCGCGCTCAAGGCCAAGCCCCAAGCATTGGCGTGGAACATGGGCACAACGGGCATAATGGAATCGGTGCTTTTCAGCCCCATCACATCAGCTGAATTGCCGACCAATGTGTGCAGGACATTCGAGCGGTGCGTATAGCAAACGCCTTTCGGATTGCCCGTGGTGCCAGAGGTGTAGCACATGCCGCAAGGCGCGCGCTCATCGACTTCCACCCAATTGAAATCGCCGTTTTGGCTATCGATAAGCTCTTCATAGCAATGAGCATTGGTGAGGCTGGTGTCTGGCATATGCGCCGCATCGGTTAGGATGATGATGCCTTTTACATGCGTCAGCTGGTCTTGAATGGCTTCCAAAATCGGCACGAAAGTCAAATCCGTGAAGATTAATTTATCTTCCGCATGGTTGATAATATAGACCAATTGCTCGGGGAACAGACGCGGGTTCAGCGTGTGGTAGATACCGCCAATACCGGTGATGCCATACCAAGCTTCGATATGGCGGTGGGTGTTCCAAGCCAGCGTGGCAATCACATCGCCCTGCCCCATGCCAAGACCTTGCAAGGCTTGGCTCAATTTGCGGGCGCGCAAATGCGCATCGGCATAAGTTTCGCGGTGGATATTGCCTTCGACCAAACGCGAGACAATCTCGCGCTCGCCATGGTTGATCATGGCATGGTCCAAAATACGGTTCATCAATAGGGGTACATCTTGCATTTGACCGAACATAAATTCCTCCTTATCGTCTTCCTCAGACGTTGTTCATTGGGCCGTAGAGTGCCCAAACTGGGCGCATATGTCTATAGGATGGAGATATAAAAATGAGTTTAAACAAGCTTTCTGCACAAGACATTTCGAAGCAAATAAAAACCAAAAAACTATCGGCTGTAGAAGCGCTTGATTTCTTCATCGCCCGCATAGAAACCCATAATCCAACCCTCAATGCCGTGGTCGCCACGCGCTTTGACGAAGCCCGCGCGGAAGCCCAACAAGCCGACGCAAAACAAGCGCGCGGCGAGCCCTTGCAGGTTCTGCACGGCGTGCCCATGACCATTAAAGATGCGTTTGAAGTGGAAGGGGTAACCTGCGACGTCGGCGCGCCCAATTTTGCTGGCAAAGTTTCCACCCAAAGCAGCCTCGTCGTCGAGCGGTTGCGCCACGCTGGCGCCATTATCATCGGCAAAACCAATACGCCGATTTTTTGCAGCGATTGGCAAAGTTTCAACGCCGTGCATGGCACCAGCAACAATCCATATCATTTAGAGCATACGCCCGGCGGCTCATCGGGTGGCGCGGCGGCGGCTTTGGCGGCGGGGCTGACGCCCATGGAATACGGCAGCGATATCGGCGGCTCCATCCGCGTTCCGGCGCATTATTGCGGCCTGTTTGGCCATAAACCAACGCATGGGCTGGTGCCCCAAATCGGCCATGTGCCGCCCGTGCATGGCGCGCTGGCCGAGGGCGATTTAGCCGTCGTCGGCCCATTGGCCAAAACCGTAGATGATTTAGAAACCCTGTTCGATGCCACGCTGGGCACCCATGGCCCCATGGCGCAAGCCATGCAAATCGCCTTGCAAGGCCCAAGATTTGAAACCGCCCAAGGCTTGCGCGTCGGCATTTGGGCCGATGATGCGTTCTGCGCGGTCGATACAGAAATTGCCGCCGCCATTGAGGCCGCAGGCAAAACCCTCGAGACCTTGGGCGCCGAGGTGAAACCGGTAAAACCCGATTTTGATTTGGCCTGGAACACCCAAATTTATGCGCTTTTGCTAAACCCCATCATGGGGCGTGGGTTTTCTGACAGCATTCATCAGCGGATGCAAAAAACCGTCGATGCGGCCAGCGACGACGATATGTCTTATGCCACTTTGCAAGCCCGCGGCATTCGGCTGTTGCACAAAGATTGGCTGATGTGGGACGAGCATCGGGCGCAATTGGCGGCCAAATGGCAGGCCTATTTCCAACAAGTCGACGTTTTGCTATGCCCCGTCTCGCCCACCCCGGCCATGCCTCATATGCAAGAGCCAAATGTTTACGCGCGGCCCTTTTCGGTCAATGGCGAGACGCGCGGCTATATGGAAAACATCGTCTGGCCGGGTGTTGCCACGGTGTGCAATCTGCCCGCCACCAGCGTGCCCTTGCCGCCCCATAGCTCTGGCTTACCTATGGGGATGCAAATCATTGGCCCGGCCTATGAAGATAAAACCCCCATCGGCGTAGCGCGCTTGCTGGAGCAAGCGGGTTATGGCTTTCAAGCGCCGCGCGATTTTGCGTAAAAACCCTAGCTCTGTTCCAGCTCGGTAAGTTCTTCATGGCCCTCGGGGTCTTGATGCACCAAGACTTCGGCCTCTGGAAACGCCTGCATCACCATGGCTTCCACTTTATCGGAAATCCTATGCGCTTGATGCAGCGTCATCGAACCTTCCAGCTCGATATGGCATTGGATAAAACTCGACAAGCCAGCCCGGCGGGTGCGCAAATCATGCAAGCCCAAAACATCCGGGTGCGAGAGAATGATTTGTTTGATTTTCTCGCGCGTCACATCTTCCAGCTCGCTGTCCATCAGCTGGTCGGCGGCGGCGGCAAACACTTGCCAAGCGCTTTTGGCCAAAAGTCCGGCGACAAAAATCCCCAACACGGGATCGGCATAAACAAAGCCCAGAGGGCCCGATAAAACCAGCGCGCCCAGCACCCCCATATTCATATAAAGGTCGCCCGCGTAATGGGCGCTATCGGCATGAATGGCGACGGAATGGGTTGCTTTAGCGACGCGGCGTTGCACCACCACCAGCCCAAAGGTCAGCACAATAGAAATGCCAATGACGATAATGCCAATGGTCGTCTCGTTTAAAACCTGCGGGGCGCGAAACGCCTGCACGGCCTCAAACACCAAAAACAAAGCCGCCAAAGATAACATGGCGCCTTGGGCTAAAGCGGCCAAGGCTTCGGCTTTGCCGTGGCCAAACCGATGTTCTTCATCGGCCGGGGTTTGCGCGTGGCGGATGGCGAAAAAATTCATCACCGAAAGCGAAAGGTCCATAATCGAGTCGAGAAAAGAGCCCAATAAAGCCACGGAGCCCGTTAGCACCCAAGCGCCGCCTTTCAGCACAATCATCACACTGGCGACTAAAATCGCCAAAAGCGCCGTGCCCTGCACGCGCTTTCCCGGCTCCAGACCCAAAGGGTCATGATGCAGGCTTTGATGGGGGTCGTGATTATGGCTCATGGCCTATCTTACCTCATCCGGCCTTGCGGTTCTATGGGTAAAGCTAGAGCTAGGATTAAGGCTAGGGTAGAGCCACCTTTAAGGATAAAGCCTCTGCGTCGTCCACGCCGCCGCTTCGCTGCTGCGGCTATAGACCAAACGGTCGTGCAAACGATGCGCGCCATCTTGCCAAAACTCAAATCGCAACGGCATCACCCGCCGACCCGACCAATGCGGCGGGCGCGGAATAGAATCGCCCGGATATTTCGCATCCATCTCCGCATAGGCTGCTTCCAACTCAGCCCGCGAGGCCAAGGGGCGCGATTGAACCGAGGCCCAAGCGCCAAGGCGGCTTTGGCGCCCCCGCGAGTTAAAATAAGCATCGGCCTCGGCGTCGTCTACGGCGGAGACCAAACCTTGCACACGCACTTGCCTGTGCAGGCTCTTCCAATGAAAACATAAGGCGGCTTTTGGCGCTTGGCTTAGCTCGTCGCCCTTTTGGCTTTCTAGATTTGTATAAAACACCAGCCCGCGCGCATCATGGCCTTTCAGCAAAACCATCCGCACATTCGGCATCCCCTCGTCCGACACGCTGGCCAAAGACATGGCATTTGGGTCATTCGGCTCGCTGGCCGCAGCTTCGTTCAGCCAATCGTCGAAAATGTCGATGGGCTGGCTGGGCAATTGGCTGGCATCTGAGATATCAAAAATACGCGCATGGCTCATGGGGCGTTCCTTTATCGCTTGGGATGAATTATATATAGCTGCATGTCTCACGCTTGCAAATTACTGATATTTTTAACCCTCAGCAGCGCCGCGCTCACGGCCTGCACGGTGCCGCTTAATGGGCAGCAGCGAGGCCAGGTTTTCATCGCCGCCACCGCCGCCTATGATGCGGGCGACTATAAAACCGCGCGCCAGAAATGGACGGTTTTGGCCAAACAAGCCGACCCCGCCGCCATGCGCAACCTGGGGCATTTATACCGAAAAGGCTTGGGCGTGAAACAAAGCGCCGCCAAAGCGCGCGATTATTATTACCAAGCCGCGCGGCTAGATTTCGCGCCCGCGCAAATGAATTTAGCCATGATGTATCTCACCGGCATGGCTGATGGCAAACCGCGCCCAGACAAATTAGCCTATGATGGCAAGCAAGGTTTTTTCTGGCTAGAGCGCGCCGCAGCAGGCGGCTATCGCCCGGCCATCGATTATTTACGGCAGATGAAAATGCGGGTTATCCCGCACAACCCATAAGCACCAAGGGCGGCGCGGAAAATATCTGCCGCGCTCTAGGCTTTTGCGACGGGGCAGTTTATAGATAGGGCATCTTAATCAATGCAGTGAGAGCACGATGAGCGAAAAACTAATGCAAGGAAAACGCGGCCTTATTATGGGCGTCGCCAATAAAAACTCCATCGCCTGGGGCATCGCCCAAGCTTGCGCCGATGCAGGTGCCGAATTGGCCTTCACCTATCAGGGCGAGGTTTTGCAACGCCGGGTGCAACCTCTGGCCGAGAGCGTCGGCTCTGATTTCATCGAGCCCTGCGATGTCACCGATGAGGCGAGCCTCGATGCTTTATTCGAAAAGCTGGAAGCCAAATGGGGCAAATTAGATTTCGTCGTCCATGCCATTGCCTTTGCGGGCAAAGAAGAACTGATGGGTCGCTATGTCGACACGTCCTCGCAAGCCTTTGATAAAGCGCTGAACATTAGCTGCTATAGTTTCACCGCCGTGGCCTGCCGCGCCGAGAAACTGATGGAAGAAGGCGGGGCGATGCTCACGCTATCTTATTATGGCGCGGCCAAAGTTATCCCGCATTACAATGTCATGGGCGTAGCCAAAGCGGCGCTGGAGGCCTCGGTGCGTTATTTGGCGTCTGATTTGGGCCCCAAGGGCATTCGCGTCAACTCTATTTCGGCGGGCCCCATTCGCACTTTGGCGGCAGCCGGCATTGGCGATTTCCGCGAGATGCTGAAATGGAACGAAGCCAACGCGCCGATGCGCCGCAATGTGACGCAAGAACAAGTCGGCCGCTCGGCGGTTTATCTGTTATCCGATATGTCGGAAGGCGTATCGGGCGAAATTCATTATGTCGACATGGGCTATAACACCATCGGCATGTCTGCGTTTGACGACTTAAAAGACGCGAAAAACCAGCAAGGCGAATAGAAAGCACTTTATGTCGCATAATAGTTTCGGCCATTTATTCCGTGTTACCACCTGGGGCGAAAGCCACGGGCCGGCTTTGGGCTGCGTCATCGACGGCGCGCCCGCGCGCTTGCCGCTCACTGAAGCCGACATTCAAGCGTTTCTGGATAAACGCAAGCCTGGCCAAAACCGCTTCACCACCCAGCGGCAAGAAGCCGATGCGGTAAAAATTCTCTCGGGCGTTTTCCAAGACCCCGAAACCGGCGAACAAGTGACCACAGGCACGCCCATTCAGCTGCTGATTGAAAACACCGACCAGCGCTCGAAAGACTATGGCGATATTAAAGACAAATATCGCCCGGGCCATGCCGATTTCACCTATATGGAAAAATACGGCATTCGCGATTATCGCGGTGGCGGGCGCTCTTCGGCGCGCGAAACCGCGGCGCGTGTGGCCGCCGCAGCCGTGGCGCGCCAAGTGTTGAGCGGCGTCACCATTCGCGGGGCTTTGGTGCAAATGGGCCCGCATAAAATCAATCGCGATAATTGGAATTGGGATGACGTCGAAAACAACCCGTTCTGGTGCCCCGACGCCGAAGCCGCCAGCCAATGGGAGGGCTATCTTGATGGCATACGCAAAGCGGGCTCCAGCTGCGGGGCGGTCATCGAAGTGGTCGCCAGCGGCGTGCCCGTCGGATGGGGGGCGCCTGTGTACGGCAAATTGGATGCTGATTTAGCGGCTGCCATGATGAGCATTAACGCCGTCAAAGGCGTCGAGATTGGCGAAGGCTTTGACGCCGCCGCCCTGTCTGGCGAAGCCAATGCCGATGAGATGAGCCAAGACGGGTTTGACAGCAATCATGCGGGCGGCATTTTGGGCGGCATTTCCACCGGCCAAGACATTCGGCTGCGCTTTGCGGTGAAGCCGACATCGTCGATTTTAACCCCGCGCAAAACCGTGGATGTTGCGGGGCAAGAAACCGAGATTGTCACCAAAGGGCGTCACGACCCCTGCGTTGGCATTCGCGCCGTGCCCGTGGGCGAAGCGATGATGGCCTGCGTTTTGGCCGACCATAAATTGCGCCATTTGGGCCAGCTTATGGGCCATTCGATGAACCTTCCCGAGAGCGGCCAATAGCCAGCTCTCTTCTCCAGCTTAGGGAAACGCCATGACCCGTCCGGCCACGCGGCTTTATTTAATCACGCCGCCGAAAATCGAGCTCGCTGTTTTCGCCCCGCTTCTAGAGGCGACACTGGCGGCTGGCGATGTGGCCAGTTTGCAATTGCGCTTAAAGCCGGCCAGCGACGCAGAAATTATCGACGCCGTGCAAACCCTCATGCCGATAGCTCACGCCCAAGATGTGGCGTTTATTTTGAACGACCGCCCCGATTTGGCCAAACAGCTGGGGTGCGACGGCGTGCATTTGGGCCAAGACGATATGGCCTATGGCGAAGCCCGCGCGCTTCTGGGCGACGATAAAATTATCGGTATCACCTGCCATAACTCGCGCCATATGGCCATGTTGGCGGGCGAAGCCGGGGCTGACTATGTGGCTTTTGGTGCGTTTTACGAAACCCAAACCAAAGAGGCGAAAACCAGCGCGCCGCCGAATATTCTCACGTGGTGGCAAGAAATGATGCAACCACCTTGCGTGGCCATTGGTGGCATTACCCCGAAAAACGCCGAGCCATTGATTATGGCGGGCGCTGATTTCATTGCCGCCTCCAGCGGTGTCTGGCAGCATCCCGGCGGGCCAGAGGCGGGCGTGGTGACTTTCAATAAGCTGTTCGCCGCGCTGTTCAATCGGCTGGACGACAAGCTATCGTCAACAGAATAAACTCGCCGTTTGCGGCATCGCCACGGCCATGCTATCCAAGCCTCACAAGGGTTCAACAAAGGCAAGCTCCATGAAAATCAACGGCAATGAAATTCGTCCCGGAAACGTTATCCAGCACAATAATGAGCTATGGGTGGCGGTGAAATTGCAGCATGTAAAGCCCGGCAAAGGCGGGGCTTTCGCGCAAGTCGAGTTGAAAAACTTGGTCAATGGCTCAAAATTAAACGAGCGTTTTCGCTCGGCCGATAAAGTGGAGCGCGTGCGCCTCGAGCAAACCGATTATCAATTCCTCTACGAATCCGATGGCATGTTGGCCTTTATGGATACGCAAAGCTATGAGCAGATTGAGCTGCAAGCCGAATTTGTGGGCGAGCGCGCCGCGTTTTTGCAAGACGGCATGATGGTGGTTGTGGAAAGCCATGAAGGCAAAGCCATCGGGGTAAATTTGCCCGACCAAGTGACGCTCGAAATTAGCGAGACCGAGCCCGTGGTCAAGGGTCAAACCGCCGCCTCTTCCAACAAACCAGCCATTTGCAACAATGGCGTGCGGGTGATGGTGCCGCCGTTTTTAGCCGTTGGCGACAAGATTGTCGTCGATACAAATGAAGTCACTTATCTGAAGCGAGCCGAGTAATATGGCACAGTCCCCGATTATGAATGTTATGCGCGGCGCCGTTGAAAAAGCTGGCCGCGCCCTGCGCCGCGACTTTGGCGAGATTGAAAACTTACAAGTTTCGAAAAAAGGCCCCGGCGATTTTGTTACCAATGCTGATTTAAAAGCCGAGAAAATTCTCTTCGAAGAACTTTCCGAAGCCCGCCCGGGCTACGGCTTTTTGCTCGAAGAAAAAGGCAAAGTCGAAGGCGCCGATAAAACCCACCGCTGGATTATCGACCCGCTGGGTGGCACCCAAAATTTTATGCACGGCCTGCCGCATTTCGCCATTTCTGTAGCGCTAGAGCGTGATGGCACTTTGGTATCGGGCATGGTTTACAATCCGATTACCGATGAAATGTTTTACGGCGAACGCGGCCAAGGCGCCTATGGCCCCGGCGGTCGTATGCGCGTGGCAGGACGCCAAAAACTAGAAGATTGCCTCATCTCAAGCGGCAAGCTTTTACACGACACCAAAAATGGCCGTCTCGACAGCCCGATTTCGGCCGATAATCTCGTGCCTCTGGTTGGCGATTTCCGCACCCAAGGGTCGGCTGCGCTGGACCTGGCTTATGTCGCGGCGGGGCGCCTCGATGGCTATGTTGAAATTGGTCTCTCGCCATGGGATATGGCGGCTGGCATCGTGCTCTTGCGCGAGGCGGGGGGGCTGGTCAGCGATGAGAAGAACCGCAACAAAAGCTTGCAGTCGGGCACGGTCGTGGCGGGCAATGAAGCCGTGCATGGCGCGCTTTTAAAACACCTGATTAAATAATCGAGCCTATTCGGCGGCCTGCTGATGGAACTGCAAATTGGCAAGGCGCGCATAAAGACCGCCTTGTTGCAGCAGCTCTTCATGCTTGCCCATGGCGGTCACCGCGCCATTTTCCATCACAATAATCCGGTCGGCTTTCAACACGGTGGCCAAACGATGGGCGATGACCAATGTGGTGCGCCCTTCCATCAAATGGGTTAGCGCTTTTTGCACCAAAGTCTCGCTTTCGGCATCCAGCGCACTGGTCGCCTCGTCGAGTAGCAAAACCGGCGCATTGCGCAATAGCGCGCGGGCAATGGCGATGCGTTGGCGTTGGCCGCCAGATAAAGTCACGCCGCGCTCACCCAATTCGGTCGCATAGCCGTCGGGCAGACGGGTAATAAATTCATCGGCTTGCGCGGCTTTGGCCGCTTCAATCACTTCTTCTGCGCTCGCCTCGGGGCGGCCAAAGCGGATGTTGTCCATCACGGTTTTGGCGAAGACCACGGTTTCTTGTGGCACCACAGACAGCGCGCCGCGCACGGTTTGCGGCGTCATATCGGCCAGACCAATGCCATCGATGGAAATCGTACCCTGCTGCGGGTCATAAAACCGCGACAACAATTGAAACACGGTGCTTTTACCAGCCCCCGAAGCGCCGACCAAAGCCACGGTTTCCCCTGGCGTGACTTCCAGCGAAAAGCCCGACAGGGCGGAAATATCAGGCCGGGTTGGATATTGAAAGGTTATCTCGTCAAACCGAATAGAACCTTTGGCGGGTTGGGGTAAGTCGATCGGATTTTCTGGTGCTTGAATATCGGGTTCGACTTGCAAAATCTCGACCAAGCGCTCGGTGGCGCCCGCCGCCAATTGCACTTCGCCCCAGACTTCCGACAAAGCCCCAATGGAGGTGGCGCATAACACGGCATAAAGAATGAATTGCCCCAAGGTGCCGCCGGTCATATCGCCTTGCAGCACATTTTGCGCGCCGAGCCATAAAATGCCGACGACGCCAGAGAAAATCAACACAATGGCAATGGCGGTCATGCCCGCGCGCGCTAAAATCCGCAATCGGGCGGTCACGAAAGAGCCCTCCACCGCCTCGCCAAAAGCGGCCCGGTCTTGCGCCTCATGGGTAAAACTTTGCACGGTTTGCATGGCGCCAATGGTTTCGGCGGCATGGCTGGCGGTATCGGCAATGCGGTCTTGGCTGGCGCGCGCCAAGCGGCGCACCATGCGGCCAAACACAATCACGGGCACCACAACGGCTGGCAAAGTAAGCGCGGCCAAACCCGCCAAGCCAGCACTGGTATAAACCAACATGATGGCCGAGCCGACAAACATAAAGGCATTGCGCAGCGCGATAGAAGCCGAGGAGCCAACCACGGTTTTAATCAGGGTCGTATCCGCCGTGAGGCGCGATAAAACTTCGCCCGTGCGGGTCACTTCAAAAAACGCCGGCGATAAAGTGGTGATATGGGCATAAACGGCGCTACGCAAATCTGCGGTGACGCGCTCGCCAATCCACGAAACAAAATAAAACCGTGTGGCACTGGCCACGCCCAAAACCACGGCAACGCCAAACATGGCCAGAAAATAGCGGTCGATAGACGCGGCATCTTCTGAGGAAAAGCCATTGTCGATCATAAAGCGCACGGCAATGGGCATGGCCAAAGTGGCGGCCGTGGCCGTCAGCAGAGCCACAAAAGCGGCTAAAACACGGCCCGGATATTGCGCGATAAAGGGGATAAGGGTTCGCAAAGGCCGAACGCTGCGCGTTCTGGGGCGGCGTTTGGCATCTTCTTCCATTTGGGTAACGGCTTCCGCCGCATCATTTCTCGACACATCTCACCTGTTGCTTCTCTGGCCAGCTTATAGCAGCCCGTTTGACCCCCGACCAGCCCTGATTAAAGAGGCTTGCGCGGTTCTCTCGTGTCCGTTATATAAGGCGTCACGCGAGTTTATTTAGCCCTTTATTTAGCCCCCATGGGGCAAGGATTGAAAAGATGAAAAAAGATATTCATCCCGATTATCACATGATTACCGTCGCAATGACCGACGGCACCACCTATCAGACACGCTCGACCTATGGCGAGGAAGGCACAACGCTGACCCTCGACATCGACCCGACCACGCACCCCGCCTGGACCAAAGGCACAGGCGCCTTGGTCGACCGCGCCGGTCGCGTCAGCCGCTTTAACAAGAAATTCGACAGCTTTATGGGCGAATAATCCGCCGCCAAGCTGTTATTTATTGAAAAGGGCTTCTGCATCGCTGCGGGAGCCCTTTTTGCTTTCGTGCATCGCTTGAGCGCGGGCAATTTCGCGTTGCAGCAAAATCACGCGCTCTTCTAATTCTTCCAAGCCTTGCAGGGTCAAATCTTGTTTCGCAAGCTGGGCAAGCAGGCTGCCCTTCGGGGCTTCAATTTCTTCTTCCATCGTCTCTCGGCCCTTCCTATAGTCTGGCTTCGTTTTAGTTTATCCGAAAGTTTTCAAGATGTCTGAAAATCTACCCCAAACCATGCGCGCCGTCGCCATTGGCGAGGCCAAAACCCCCGAAAGCCTATTTGTCGAAGACACCGCCTTGCCGCCTTTTGGCGACGATGAAATTCTCGTGCGTGTGGGCGCCGCAGGCGTCAACCGAGGCGATTGCATGCAGCGCATCGGCTTTTACCCGCCGCCGCCTGGTGCCTCAAACATTATGGGATTGGAATTTTCGGGCACTGTGGTGGCCATGGGCAAAAACGTCGAGGCTTGGAAACTAGGCGACCGCGTCGCCGCGCTGGTCGCGGGCGGCGGCTATGCCGAATATGCCAGCGTGCATCAACACCACGCCCTGCCCGTGCCTGACGGCATGAGCCTGACCGATGCCGCGGCCCTGCCAGAGACGATTTTTACGGTTTGGGCCAACGTATTTGAGGGCGGTGCTTTGCAATCTGGCGAGACCTTGCTCATCCATGGCGGCTCGAGCGGCATTGGCACGACGGCCATTCAAATGGCTAAATATTTTGGCGCCAAAGTTATCGTCACCGCCGGCTCCGCCGAAAAATGCGCCGCCTGCCTCGATTTGGGAGCGGATTTGGCGATTGATTATAAAACCGAAGATTTCGTTGCGGCGTGCGACAGTTTCACCCAAGGGCAAGGGGTCAACGTCATTCTCGATATGGTGGGCGGCGATTATGTGAACCGCAATATTCAGGCCTGTGCGCTTGGCGGGCGCATCGTTAACATCGCGCATATGGCGGGGTTTGAAACGCAAGTCAATTTCCTACCCGTCATGCTCAAACACCTAACGCTCACGGGCTCGACTTTGCGCGCCCGCCCTACGCAAGAAAAAACCCGCCTGACCAAAGCCGTGGCGGCAAAAATCTGGCCAGCGCTAGAGAACAGCGTCAAACCCGTTGTCGACAGCGTGGTGCCTTTGGCGGAAGCCGGCAAAGCCCATGCCCGCATGGAAACCAGCCATCACATTGGCAAAATCATTCTCGATTGCCAATAGGTTAAACCCAGTAGCACAAAAACTTTGCAGCCATGCGCGTTCTCGTCTATACCAAGGCATATCCTATAAATTGCCACGTGGAAGGATGCATCAGACGCCTTGAAAGCCGTGCATCGCGAAAGCTTGCATATAGGACAAAGTTTTAGCTAGGCAGTGCGCTGCCGAATACTATTTATGGAGAGCAAAATGACTGCACCCTTGATGCCAAAAGCCACCGCCGTTTGGTTGGTCGATAATACCGCCCTGACTTTTGACCAAATCGCTCTGTTTTGCGGTCTGCATCCGCTCGAAGTCAAAGGCATTGCCAATGGCGATGTGGCCGCTGGCATTAAAGGCACCGACCCTATCTCCAATGGTCAATTGACCCGCGCCGAGATTGAGCGCTGCCAAGAAGACCCCAGCGCCCAAATGCAATTGGCCGAAGCCAAACGCGATATTCCACCGCCCAAGCCCCGCAAAGGCTCGCGCTACACCCCGCTTTCCAAGCGCCAAGAGCGCCCCGATGCGATTGCTTGGCTGGTACGCAATCACCCAGAGCTGAACGACGCCGAAATTGGCCGTCTTGTTGGCACCACCAAACCGACCATCCAAAGTGTGCGCGAGCGCAACCATTGGAATATGGCCAATATCACGCCCGTCGATCCGGTGACTTTGGGGCTTTGCTCGCAAATTGAACTGGACGAAAATGTCGCCAAAGCCGCGGTGCGCGAAGAACGTCGCCTGAAACGCGCCGCGCGCGAAGCCGCGAAAAATGGCGAAACCTTAAAAGACGCAACCGAAACCACGGCCCTGCAAAACGAGCCGGCTCCGGAATTTGTCTCTTCGGCACCGGGCAAACGCATCGACGACAGCAATGTGTTCTCGGATATTCCAACCACGTCGGAAAGCGGCGATGAGACGGAAGAAGCGCCGCGAGCGGAAGACGTCTTTAAAGACTAAGGTTTCTGCCGCAAGGCGGTAATTTGCGCTTCCCCAACGCGTTTCTGGCGCTTCCATGTCCAGATATCCAGACTTTCGCTAGAAAGATGGGCTTGGCCGTGTTCGAATGTTCCTTAAAACGCCGCTGTGTTGCGGAGGCTTTGCCATAACAAATGTGCTATGTTGCAATTTGGCTTGATATAGAGCGCCAAATGCGGTTACATCCGCGCTTTCCAAAAGCTGACGAGAGGCGGAAGAAAACATGAGCGACACGGCAAAAATTGGAATCATCATGGGCAGCCAATCTGACTGGTCGACGATGAAACATTCCAGCGCTATTTTAGATGACTTGGGCATTGCCCATGAGGTCAAAATCGTCTCGGCACATCGCACCCCAGAGCGCATGTATGACTATGCCAAAGCCGCCAAAGCCCGCGGCCTCAAAGTCATTATCGCTGGCGCCGGTGGCGCCGCGCATCTGCCGGGCATGACAGCGGCCCTGACCAGCGTGCCCGTCTTGGGCGTGCCTGTGCAATCGCGCGCTTTATCGGGGCAAGATTCGTTACTCTCCATCGTGCAAATGCCGGCTGGCGTTCCCGTCGGCACATTGGCCATTGGCGAGGCGGGAGCAAAAAATGCCGCGCTTCTCGCCGCCGCGATTGTGGCCAATGAAGATGCAGCCTTAAGCACCCGCCTAGAGGCCTGGCGCGCCGCGCGCACCGCCGATGTAGAAGAGACCCCGCGTGACGATTAAGCCGACAGCCCCTCTTTCCCCTGGCGCCTGTATCGGTATTATTGGTGGCGGCCAATTGGGTCGTATGCTGGCACTGGCTGCGGCCGAGCTGGGGTTTCAAACACATGTTTTTTGCCCCGAAGAAAACGCCCCCGCCGCCCAAGTTTCAACTTTCTCTACCCTAGCCGACTATGAAGACAAGCCGGCGCTCGACCAATTTGCCGCGAGCGTCGATGTGGTGACCTATGAGTTCGAAAATATTCCTGTCTCGAGCGTCACCCATATGGAGCAGCACAAGCCCGTCTTCCCCTCGGCCAAAGCCTTGGAAGTGGCGCAAGACCGCTGGGTCGAAAAAAGCTTCATGCGCGATTTAGAACTGGGCGTCACCGAGTTTTATGACATTACCTCGCCCCAAGATTTACGCGCCGCGCTCGATGCCACGAACGGCGAAGGCATTTTAAAAACCCGCCGCTTTGGCTATGACGGCAAAGGCCAATGGCGCCTCTCGGCCAGCAGCCAGCTTGACGCCATTATGGCCGAGCTCGATGGCCAAGCCGCCATTTTGGAAGCGCTCGTGCCGTTCGAACGCGAGATATCCTTGCTCGTGGCGCGCAATGCCGCTGGCGATACGGCTACTTATGAGGCGATTGAGAACGTCCATAAAAACCATATTTTGCACACTTCCACCCTGCCCGCCCGTTTGAGCGCAACCCAAGCCAGCCAAGCCCAAACGATGGCTGAAAAAATCGCCGATGCGCTCGATTATGTGGGCGTATTGGCCATCGAATGTTTCGTCACGCCGCAAGGCCTCTTGGTCAATGAAATTGCGCCGCGCGTGCATAATTCTGGCCATCTCACGCAAGACGCGTGTCATTGTGGCCAGTTTGAGCAGCACATTCGCGCCATTGCTGGCTGGCCGCTGGGCGACGCCCACGCGCATTCAGAAGCCGTGATGACCAATCTCTTGGGCGAAGACATAAATGACTGGCAGAATTGGGCGGCGCAAAAGGCCACGTATTTGCACATCTATGGCAAAGCCGAGGCCAACCCAGGTCGCAAAATGGCGCATGTCACCCGCTTGCGGGCGCGCCGATAATCTCAAGCAAATTACTTGCGGTAACGCATTTTCGCGAGCGACGACCAAACGCCCTCAAACGGGGCTTTATCGCCATGCAATTTGCCCGACCAAGCGGTTGCTTTGGCTTTTAGTTTTTCAAATTGCATCACATTTTCAATTCGACGCTCCAAAAACGCGCGGGTTTTAGCCTCATCTTCGCTATCGTCGTCAAACCAAGTCAGGCGGGTGCTGACAATCACGCCGCTTAGAATCACCCGTTTGGAATAATAATTATAATCGGTGGCGCTATCGCCCGCCCAACGCCATATCTGGTTGGCGCTTTCAAACAGCAGTTTGGCGCCCAGTTTTTGGCGCGTTGGCAGGGCCAGCCATCCGGCGGCCCGGCGGGCGGCTTCTTTATGCTCGCCATCCACGCGAAGCCGCGTCCATACCGCTTCGGTAATCCGCTCGCGAATTTTCAGGCTTTCGCCGTCTGGCAAAGCGGCCAACATGCGGGCATCGCCATCGGCAGAAAACCGCCGAATAAGCCCGCCCACGCCTTTCGGGAAAGCCAAAACCGCCATATTTTCATCCACCCCCGAACTGGCAATGGCCTGTTGCAGCAATTTTTCCGACCAGCCATCAAACGCCACATTGGGCAAGGCGGCAGCCAAAACTTGGGTTTCAATGTCTAAATAAGGGTTGGTTTCGCTCATCGCCAGAATATGGAACCTCGAGACCCGAAAAACAAGCCCAAATAAGCCCAAACCCCCTTGCAGCTACTAGACAAAGCCCACGCAACTTGCTAAACAATGCACCAAGCGAGGGCACGGGCTTGGTTCGTGTCGTCTCTAATCTATTTTGAAAGGGTGATGAAACGTGCAAGTTTCCGTTCGTGATAATAACGTCGATCAGGCTTATAAAGTCCTGAAGAAAAAGCTTCAACGCGAAGGTGTCTTCCGTGAAATGAAGCTTCGTGGCCACTACGAAAAACCTTCTGAAAAGCGGGCTCGTGAGCAAGCTGAATCGGTTCGCCGGGTTCGCAAATTGGCTCGCAAAGCAGCTCAGCGCGAAGGCGTTGTTTTGGGCAAACGTAAATACTAAGCCCTGCTTTTATAAATAAATAAAAAGCCCCGATCGCGAGATCGGGGCTTTTCTTTTGGGCGTAAACGCCTGTCTTTTATGCGAGACCTAAAAGGCCTTGACGATATTCTCCACCATTTTCTTGGCATCCGAGAACAGCATCATCGTGTTGTCGCGGAAGAATAATTCGTTCTCCACGCCCGCATAACCCGCCGCCATACCGCGTTTGATGAACAAGACCGTATTGGCCCGCTCCACATCCAAAATAGGCATGCCGTAAATAGCACTGGTTGGGTCGGTTTTCGCCGCAGGATTGGTCACATCATTGGCGCCAATCACAAAGGCGACATCGGCTTGGGCGAACTCAGAGTTAATGTCTTCCAACTCATGCACATCATCGTAAGGCACATTGGCTTCGGCCAGCAGCACATTCATGTGGCCAGGCATACGTCCCGCCACGGGGTGAATGGCATAGCTGACTTTCACGCCTTGTTTTTTCAGCTCATCGGCCATTTCGCGCAGCGCATGTTGGGCTTGCGCCACCGCCATGCCATAGCCAGGAACGATAATCACCGAAGAGGCGTTTTTCATAATGAAAGCCGCATCTTCTGCCGAGCCGCGTTTCACCGGACGGGTTTCCACTGCACCAGCGCCGCCAGCCACGGCGTCTTCGCCGCCAAAACCGCCGAGGATAACCGAGAAGAACGAACGGTTCATCGCCTTACACATAATGTAAGACAAAATAGCGCCGGAAGAGCCAACCAGAGAGCCGGTAATAATCAGCGCCAAATTGCCCAAAGTGAAACCGATACCGGCCGCCGCCCAACCCGAATAAGAGTTCAGCATTGAAACAACCACAGGCATATCTGCGCCACCGATTGGGATGATGATTAAAAAGCCGATAACAAACGACAGCACCGTGATGAACAAAAATACCTGCGGCAATTGATTGGCCGGGTCCATGCACAAATAGACGATACCGCCGATAATGCTGAGGAATAAAATCAGGTTAATGGCATGGCGCTGCGGCAGCATAATCGGGGCGCCCGACATGGTGCCTTGCAATTTGGCAAAAGCGATAATGGAACCAGAAAACGTAATGGCGCCAATCGCGGCTCCCAAAGACATTTCCACCAGGCTGGCCGCATGAATATGGCCTTGGCTATCGACAATGCCGAAAGCTTCTGGCGATAGGAAAGCGGCCCAAGCCACCAGCACAGCGGCCAAGCCGACGAGCGAGTGAAAGGCAGCCACCAGTTGCGGCATGTCTGTCATGGCAATGCGACGCGCGGTCACCGCGCCGATAAGCGCGCCAATGCCAATGCCCGCGGCAATAATGCCGAAGCTTTCCATGTTTTTATTTTGCAGCAAAAACAAGGTGGTGGTGATGGCAATGGCCATACCGACCATGCCAAAATAATTGCCTTGGCGCGATGTCTCGGGTGACGACAAGCCACGCAGCGACAGAACAAAGAATACGCCAGAGGCGAGATAAAGTAGCGAAGATAGATTTGCACTCATGGGGTCAGGCCTCTACTTGTCTTTTTTACGGTACATGGCGAGCATGCGCTGGGTTACCAGGAAGCCGCCGAAAATATTGATCGAGGCCAGCACAACCGCGCCAAAGCCAAGCCAACGTGTCATTTGACCCGAAGTGTCATTGGTGCCGACATCGGCGCCAATGGCCACCAAAGCGCCAACAATAATTACCGAGGAAATGGCATTGGTAACCGACATCAACGGCGTGTGAAGCGCCGGGGTGACCGACCAGACCACGTAATAACCGACAAAGACGGCCATTACGAAAATGCTCAATAGATAGACAAAAACATCCGCGTTCATTATTTCGCTCCCTTAGCAGCTGCTTTTTTCGCAGCCGGTTTCTTCGCCGCTTTCTTAGCAGGTGCTTTTTTCACAGCTGGTTTTTTCGCAGCCTTTTTTGCAGGCGCTTTGGCGGCAGGTTTTGCCTCCAAGGCTGGATGCACAATGGCACCGTCCCGCGTTAAGCCAATTCCGGCGATGATTTCATCTTCCCAGTCCAGCGCCAGCGCTTTCTTCTCTTCGTCGTAAAACGCATCGAGGAAATTAAACAGATTGCGCGAATATAATTCAGACGCATTGCCCGCCAAACGGCCGGGCACATTTTCATGCGCCACAAGCTTCACGCCTTTGTGTTCGGTAATCGTGCCCATTTTCGACAGGCGGCAATTGCCCCCTTGTTCCACGGCCAAATCAACCAACACAGAGCCTGGCTTCATGCCTTCCAGCATTTTCTTGGTCACCAATTCAGGTGCTGGCCGACCCGGAATAAGGGCAGTGCAAATAACAATATCTTGTTTGGCAATATGCTCGGTGACCAAAGCCGCTTGGCGCTTTTTATAGTCAGCGCTCATTTCTTTGGCATAGCCGCCTGCGGTTTCGCCGCTATCGTCTTCATCGGCTTCTACCATAACAAAAGTGCCGCCGAGGCTTTCGACTTGCTCGGCTGCGGCGCGGCGCACATCGGTGGCCGATACAATGGCGCCCAAACGTTTGGCGGTGGCAATGGCTTGCAAACCCGCAACGCCTGCGCCCATCACAAAAATACGCGCCGCTGGAACTGTGCCCGCCGCCGTCATCATCATCGGCAAGGCGCGGCCATATTCATGGGTCGCATCCAGCACGGCTTTATAGCCAGAGAGGTTGGATTGCGAGGACAAAACATCCATCGACTGCGCGCGCGTGATACGCGGCATCAGCTCCATGGCCATGGCTTGAATTTTAGCGGCGGCGTAAGACTTAACCTGCGCCGCATTTTGATAGGGGTTCAACGTGGCGATTAAAACCGCATCGGCCTTCATCGATTTGACCTGCGCCGCGCTGGGGGCGCGCACGCCCATCACGACATCTGATTTTTTCAAGGCTGGCCCCACCGCTTTGGCAAGGCTGGCTCCGGCGCTCTTATAATCGGCATCGGTAAAACCAGAGGCCGCACCAGCGCCCGCCTCAACCGTCACGGAAATACCCTTGGCGGACATTTTCTTTACCGTCTCGGGGGTGGCGGCGACGCGCGTTTCGCTCTTGGCTTCTTTTAAAACAGTCAGGCTCACGGCCATACTCATCTCCTCCATATATCGAAAACCGTCTCTTTCGGTCGAGACTATCTCTCGAGACGGGGCATTGGCAATTGGCTCTTCGCTCTAGTCGTAAACAAATACCAGCAAGAACACCAGGATCAGCGCCACGCCAATGCAGCCCCATTTGGTGTAAGACAGAAAACTCTCATAGGTGCTTTCGTGTTCGGGGCGGTTCATGTCGTCGCCCCAGTCTTGACTATTTGTCTCGTCACTCATCATCGTCTCCAAGCTTGAATATGGCCGGAATATAGCAGATGCCAGCACGGGAGCAAGCACCAGTTTGCATCTAGAGCGCATCTAATTTGCATCATGCACAGAGCCGTAATGGGTCTGGGTGGTCAGCGCTTCAAGAGCCACGCCGCGTTGCAAAATAGCCACCATATGCGCCGCCCATTTGTCTTGCCCCGCCGCATCTGCCACCTCATCTTGACGCAACTCCATCAGCACATGCGCCAAACCGTTTTGCGTGCCATGACGATACAGGCAATCTTCCTTCAAACGTCCCGAATAGGGCGTGTTATCGCCATAACAAATATCGGGAAAATCGGCCATATAGGCATCCACCACGCGTTTCAACCGGTCGTCTTTATCCCATAAAACGGCGGTATGCCAAGGCCGCGGTTCGCCGCGCCAAATAGGGGTAAAACTATGAATGGCCATAATCATCGGCGCGATGCCATCGGCTTTCGCCGCCGCAATCGCGGCTTCAATGGCCTGATTATAAGGCGTGTAAAACTGCGCCACCCGCGCTTGCCATTGCGCTTTATCTTGAAACGGGTCGACGCGGGCATTGCCTGGAATAATCGCGCCATCGGATAATTTCATCACCAAAGTCGGGTCTTCCAGCCCCCGATTGGGGTCAATCAGCAGGCGCGAAAATTGCGACGCCACCAAAGGACAGCCCAAGCTATCGGCAATGCGAGAAGCCACGGGCAAGGCGCCTGGGTCGTAAGCGATATGGCGCTCCAGCTCGCTCGACGCGAGCCCCAAACCGTCTAACTCTGGCGGAATATAATTGCTGGCATGATCGCAAAGAATAAGAAAACGTCTATCGCCGTCTAAATGACGGGTCAGAAATGCTGGTGCGGAAGAAGACAGAGACACGATACCCGCGACAGCCCCTAATTGGCTTTCACGAGTTGATGTTTGCCAGCGGTCACTTTTCCATCTTTCAAAAAGCGCATTATCTGGGCGGTAATTTCGTCTTTCCACGTATGGTGCAGCAAATGGCCGGCGCCCGCGAGCTCTATCAGCTCGACGTCTGGCCGCTTGGCCAAAAAGGGCACAGCGTTATAATCTATCGACACGGTCGGGTCGCTATCGCCATGTAAAATCATCAATTTGCCTTGCGTGTCTGGCATGTCGGCATAGGTTTTTTGCATGTCGGCCAAATGATGGCGCAAGTTCATGGCATAGACCGCATTGGTGATGAAAGCTCTAGGCTGCAAGATAAGCGCCAAGGCACTGTCTTTCACATAGCCTTGGGGGGTGACTTCGGGATAGGCGGCGCCCGCCGCGCCCGAGTCTAATTGCGTCGCGCCATATTTGCCCAAAGTCATATGGGTAAACATGGCGCCAATAATCGGCGTTGTGGCTAAGCGATTGGCCCAAAAATCAGGGCCATACCAAGGAATAATCGGCGGCGCCAACATAATGGAGCCGGTAATTTCAGCCCCTAAAACATGCGCATAAGCCAGCGCCGTAGACCCGCCCCAGCTTTGACCAATCACCACGGGCTTCTCATAGCCCAGCGCCAGCACGGCCTGATGAATTTCGCGCGCTTGACGGCGCGGGTCGGACATCCATAAATCATCCACTTTATTGACCGAATAGCCAATCCCCGGTCGGTCGAAAGACAGCACCGTGCCATGGCGGGATAAGGGCTCGCCCAAGGCCAGCATCATATCTTGCGCATTGGCGCTGGAGCCATGGATGAGCACAAACACCGGCTGCTTAGTGGATTTGGATTGCGCGTTGCGCCTTAGATAATGCAAGGTCGCGTTATCGGTTTCGATAAATTGGCCTTGGGGCGGCAAATCGGCCAGCAATTGGGCGCGCACACGGATATCGTGCAGCCAAAGGCCGATGCCCAAAAGGAGAGTAACGGCAGAAAAACCGACCAAGCTTTTAACAATAAAACCGCTCATGACGCTCTCCTTTTACAGACGCACCACGCCGGAATGTCTTAACCTTGACGGGCTTTGAAACGTTTATTGGTTTTGTTGATGACGTAAAGACGACCACGGCGGCGCACCAGCTGATTTTTCTGGTGGCGATCGCGCAAGGATTTAAGCGAATTGCGGACTTTCATCGTCGGCTCCATAAATTTGTGGTGGGTTTCCCCAGAAGCCGAGAACATATGGGACAAGCCCGCAGCTGTCAAGCGGCCACCCACAGACAATTGGCAGTTCTTTGGGGGATTAAAATCGCGCCGGAAGGCGACAATAAAACAGGCTTGGCAAGGCGGCGAAATGGTGTAATTTCTGCCCAACCAACCCGCAATCAGGAGCCCATGTAATGAAAGCGTTAAATGGAGGTCAGCAAGATTTGCTGCCCAAAGGCGAACTTATTGATTTCGAACCCGAATGGTTTCAAAAAGCCATCGCCCAAGTGCCGCAAGACCATTACGTCGCGTTTCAAGACGCTAAATTGCATTATCGCAAATGGGCCGGCCCCGATGCCGACGCCCCCAATATGGTGCTGGTGCATGGCGGCGGAGCCCACGCGCGCTGGTATGATTTTATCGCCCCGCAGCTTACCCCCTATTATAACGTCATCGCGCTAGACCTGCCGGGCATGGGCGACAGCGGTTGGTTGCAAGCCTATAGTCGCGAAATTATGGCCGAGGCCGTCGTGACCATGGTGCGCGATGCTGGCTTTGGCGCCAAACCAGCGCTGATTGGGCATTCGATGGGCGGCATGGTCTCGCTCATCACATCGCATATTTACCCGCAAGATTTTGCCGCCCTGATGATTTGCGACTTCTACGTCAAACCGCCTCACGCGCATGAGGAATGGTATATGGAAGAAGACGAAAACGGCAATTTGCGACCCCGCCCGACCATGGAAACGCGGGTCTATGAAGATTTCGACACGGCACTGGGCCGCTTCCGTCTGCAACCCGAGCAGCCCTGCGCCAATCAATTCATCGTCGATTATATCGGTGCCCATTCGTTGCGCGAAGTCGACGGCGGCTGGACCTGGAAGTTCGACCCGCATATGTATCGCGATTTTCCGATGGGCAGCGATTGGCCAGAGATTTATCAGAACCTGCCCTTGCCGCTGTCTTGCATGTTTGGCCAGCTGGCCAGTGACCATGATAAAATTAGCCGCCAAGAAGTGGTGACTTTCATGCACGGCTTGCGCCCCGAGGCGCCGCATTTCGATTTACTGGCGGCGCGCCACCATGTCTTGCTCGACCAGCCGATTGCTTTTGCCTCGACCTTGGTTTTGCAAATGCAGGCGTGGAAATCGCACGGTGCCCTTTAAGGTAGAGCGCCCTGTAAGGTAGAGCGCCCTGTAAGGTAAAGGCTACTGATGGCCAGAGGGGCGAGACAGGGTTTCTTCTTCCACTTCTTCCACATCAATCTTCGCTTCCAGCATATCCAGCTGTGGCGACCGCGTGGTGAAAAGCATAATGGCCGATAATATCAAAGCCACGACAAAGGGCCCAGTCGGCGCAATGAGATAAAGCGGCATAATAAAGATAGGCACAAAAATAATGCCCACGGCTGCGGTTGAGCTATTCAATCCAGCCACGGCGCCTTGTTCTTCTGGTGTCACCGCCAGCGAGCCGCCTGCTGCCACGGCCGGGCGCATAAGCCCGCTGCCCAGACCTTGCAAAGTCAGCGATAGCGCAAAAAGGCCAGAGTTCATTGGGAAAATAAGCAGAGAAATACCAATGGTATTGATCAAAATACCCCAGAACAAAAGACTGCGAACGGAAGCGTGAAGGCGCGGAATAATCACCAATTGCGCGAATAAAGTGGCCATGGCCATCGACATCATGGCGACGCCCACCACTTGCGCGGTTTCTTGTCCGCTCAAATGCATCGTGTCCATCACGAAGAAAGCGGCCACTTGCATAATCGCCGCGCTGGTGGTGGAGACTGTGACCCCCATGAATAAAAACAGCCGAATGCGTTTGTCGAGAATGCGCAATCGCGGGCCTTGTTTATAGCTCCCGGCGGGGCGGCGACGCTCGGGCAAGAACATGGCAATGGCAATGGCACCGCCCAGCGCAAAAATTGCCAGCGCAAAAAACGGCGCCAATAAATGATAGGCCGCCAGAGCCGCAGCAAACCCCGGGCCCAAAACTGTGCCCATGCCAAAAGCGGCGCCAATGGCGGCCACACCGCTGGTACGCTCTTCGCGCGAGGTGCGGTCGGCTATATAGGCTTGCGCCGCCGAGGGCGTGCCCGAGCCAAATAGGCCAAAAATCGCCCGCACGAGAATCATCAAAATATACAGGCTCATCAGCGGCAGAATGCCTTCATCGCCCAAAACCAATAGAATGCCAAAGCCGCCCGTGGAAATGCCAAACCCCGCCAGCCCCAATAGAATAACCGGTTTGCGCCCCCATATATCGCTGCGTCGCCCCCAGAACGGGCTCATGACCACCCATAGAACGGCGGATAGCGTGAAAATGGCGCTGACTTGAACCTCGCTCAGTCCCAAGTCGCGGGCGACGGGGGGAAAAATTGCGAAGAATAAAGATTGCCCCATGCCAAGCGCCATCAGGCTGACGAAAAGCAAAATCATGCCGCGTCGGCGCTCTTTGGCCGAGGTAAAAGTGTCTTTTACTAAGTTCACCAGCGTTCCATTCGATTATTTTTCTCTCGCCAGTTTAACAGAGCGCCAAGCACTTAGAAAAACAAAATAAAACGACAGAACCCAGAATAAAATTCGGATAGCGGCGGGCAAATCAGCCGCGGAACCGCCGCGATGGCCAAACCATAAATGCACCCCCACCAGGCCAGTCCAGACAATCAAAGCGGGAAGCGTGACGCGCCGCAGAGCGACGACCCGTATCGGATGCGCCACCAAAATAGGCGCGAAAACCATGACCGATAAAAACACAATCAGCGCCAAATTCGTCATCGGGCTGGTTTGAAACATAATCATATAAAACACCACAATGTTCCACAGAGCGGGAAAGCCGCGGAAGTCATTCTCGGCTGTTTTCAGCTCCCGATTGGCGAATGTATAGAGCGACGACATAAGCAAAAGCGACGTCGCGGCAATGGCCCAGCCCTCGGGCACTAAATCAAAGCGATAGATAATCAAAGCCGGAATAAAACAATAAGACACATAATCGATAACATGGTCGAGAATGGCGCCATCGATTTGCGGTAATTGTTGCGACACTTCAAAACGGCGCGCCAGCGGGCCATCTATGCCATCAATAATCATCGCCAGCGCCAACCATAAAAGCGCCGCATAGGCTTCGCCTTGCCAAATGGCCTCGACGGAAAACATCACCGGAATTAAACCCGACGCGGTAAATACATGCACCAAGGCCGCCGCTAATTTAGCTTGGCGCCCGGTGGAGGTGCCAGAAGATTTATCGTTCATTAATACCACGCCTGTTCTTTGCCCGCTCGCTTCAAGTCGCTTTGTGCCATCATGGTCACCAGCGCTTCGAAGTCGACACTCGGCTGCCAATTCAATTTTTCGCGTGCCTTGCTGGCATCGCCCACCATCGGGTCTGGCTCGCTGGGACGATAGAAGTCTTGGCTAACCCCGACCAATTGTCGCCCGGTCTTGCGGTCTAGGCCTTTGGCCTCCAGCCCCTCGCCTTCAAATTCGATATCCAGCCCCACGGCTTTCGCGGTCAGCTCAACAAATTGCTTCACCGTATGGGTCTGGCCGGTGGCAATCACATAATTATCCGCTTCGGGTTGTTGCAACATGGCCCACATGGCTTCCACATAATCGCCAGCAAACCCCCAGTCACGCGCGTTGTCGAGATTGCCAAGCCGCAAAATCTGTTGTCCCCCACAAGCGATTTGCGCCAGGGTCGCGGTAATTTTGCGGGTCACAAATTCCATCCCGCGCAACGGGCTTTCATGGTTGAACATAATGCCATTCGAGACATGCAACCCATAGGCTTCGCGGAAATTGACCACCGCCCAATAGGCAAATAATTTCGCCACGCCATAAGGCGATCGGGGATGAAAATCTTGAGTTTCATTCACCATGCCGCCGCCTTGACGGCCAAATATTTCGCTACTGGAAGCCTCGAATAGGCGCGCGTCGGGTCGCACTAATTTAACCGCTTCCATCAGCCGCAAGCACCCCATGCCCGAGGTCTCTCCGGTATATAGCGGCTGTTGAAAACTGGCTTGCACGGAACTTTGTCCGCCGAGATTATAAATCTCATCGGGCGCCACCGCTTCGATAAGGCGCACGATAGAGGTGAAATCTTGCATATCGAGGGTCTTTAACTCGACCTCTTGCGCCACGTCCAGCGAGACCAGACGCGGCAGGTTAAGCGTCGAGCTGCGCCGAACCGCGCCAACGACGCGATAGCCTTTATCAACCAAGGAACGCGCCAAATAGGCGCCATCTTGGCCCGTAATTCCGGTTATCAGTGCAGTTTTTTGGGTCACATAGGGCTCATTTGGTTGCGAGCTTTGCAAACTATACAATCTGCTCTGCCTGTGCAACGTCATTGGGCCTGTGCAACGTCATTGGGCCTGTGCAACGTCATTGGGCCTGTGCAACATCATTGGGCGGAGGAGTGCAGCTCTTCTTGCCGGGCAATAGACAAATCTGCCCGAACGCGATACGTAAAGGCATATAGATATGTCTTTTGTCGATTGCGGAGAAAATTGTGACTCAGAAAAAAGCTCTCATTACCGGGGTTACCGGCCAAGACGGTGCCTATTTAGCGCGACTTCTCCTCGGCAAAGGCTATGAAGTCCACGGCATGAAACGCCGGGCGTCGTCTTTCAACACGCAGCGCGTCGATGGCATTTATGCCGACCCGCATGACAGCGAAACCAGTTTCCACATGCATTATGGCGATATGACCGACAGCAGCAACATCATGCGCTTGGTCCAATCCATTGCGCCAGACGAGATTTACAATCTGGCCGCCCAAAGCCATGTGCAAGTCAGTTTTGAAACGGCCGAATATACCGCCAATGCCGATGCTTTTGGCACTTTGCGGTTTTTGGAAGCCATTCGCACCTTGGGGCTGGTCGAAAAAACCCGTTTTTATCAAGCCTCCACATCGGAGCTTTATGGCAAAGTACAAGAAGTGCCGCAAAGCGAAACCACTCCGTTTTATCCACGCAGCCCTTATGCGGTGGCCAAGCTTTACGCCTATTGGATTTGCGTCAATTACCGCGAAGCCTATGGCATGCATGTCTCGAACGGTATTTTGTTCAACCACGAAAGCCCGATGCGCGGCGAAACTTTTGTGACGCAAAAAATTGCTATGGCGGCGGCGGCCATTGAGGCCGGTCATCAAGAAAAACTCTATCTCGGCAATCTCGACGCCAAACGCGACTGGGGCCACGCGCGCGAATATGTCGAGGGTATGCACGCGATTATCAACCATAGCGAGGGCGATGATTTTGTTCTGGCAACGGGGCGCACAGAAACGGTTCGCCGCTTTGTGGAGCTGGCTTTTGCCGAAATTGGTCGCGAGATTGCTTGGGAAGGCAAAGACGTCGACGAGGTCGGCAAAGATGCCAAAACGGGCAAAACCCTGGTTGAGATTGACCCACGATATTTCCGCCCGACCGAAGTGGAGCTGCTCATCGGCAATCCGAAAAAAGCCAAAGACGTGCTGGGTTGGGAAGCCAAAATTGAGCTGGAAGAGCTGGTCTGTGAAATGGTATCGGTGGCCTTGCACAACGCCAAACAGCCTCAATCCACCACGAAATTGGCTGATTTCTAATGTATGAGCTGGCCGGCAAGCGGGTCTATGTAGCAGGCCATAACGGCATGGTTGGCCGTGCCGTCGTGAAAGCTTTGATGGCAGAAGATTGCACAATTCTTACCGCCGAACGCCAAGAGGTCGACCTCATTCGCCAAAGCGAAGTCGAAGCCTGGATGGCGGCCCATAAGCCAGATGCGGTGATTATCTGCGCCGCACGCGTGGGCGGCATTCTGGCCAATGACACCTATCCGGCTGATTTCATTTATGACAATGTCATGATGGAAGCCAACCTCATCCGCGCCAGTTTCGATTGCGGCGTGGAAAAACTTTTGTTTTTAGGTAGCAGTTGCATCTACCCCAAGCTGGCACCGCAACCAATATCTGAAGCGGCTTTGCTCACGGGCGCGCTGGAAGCCACCAACCAATGGTATGCCATCGCCAAAATCGCGGGCATAAAAATGTGCCAAGCCTATCGTCAACAGCATGGCGCCGATTTCATCTCCGCCATGCCGACGAACCTATATGGCCCGCACGATAATTTCGATTTGCAATCAAGCCATGTGATTCCAGCTCTGTTGCGCAAATGCCATGAAGCCAAATTGGCCAAACAAGCCAGCATGGAAGTCTGGGGCTCGGGCAAGGTGATGCGCGAATTCTTACATGTCGAAGATTGCGCCGCCGGGATTGTGTTTTTGCTGAAGCATTATTCCGACATGGAGCACGTCAATTTGGGCACGGGCGAAGACGTTACCATCCGCCAATTGGCCGAGACCATCACCGAGACGGTTGGTTTTGAAGGCGAGCTGGCTTTCGACGCCAGCAAACCGGATGGCACGCCCCGCAAATTGCTCGATGTGTCGAAAATAAATCAGCTTGGCTGGCACCCTAAGCTCGACCTCGAAACAGGTTTGCGCACGGCCTATCAGTGGTTTGTGGAGAATGCGACAAAATGAAAACACCCGTAAGCCCCAAATTCGTGCTAAACTTGGGTAATGCGCAAAAAAATACTGGGCGCTCACCCACACGACACCCCAGACGATAGCGAAAATATCTTTGCCAGTTTAGGCTTCAAATGACCCGAACCGCAGTTTCTTGCCGACCGATCCTAAAGTAACCCTATGAATTTTTCTTCCTTCCTCATCCAAATGGCTCTTGCTTCCCTCGCGGTCAGCGTTGTGTTTAGCCTCCTATTCACACCGCTTGCTCGCCGCCTCGGCCTAGTCGATAAACCGGGGGGGGGCGCAAAACCCATACAGGCAATATTCCTTTATTGGGCGGCGTGGTTATTTTCACCACTTTCTGCGCGGTCTCGGCTTATCTATCGACGCTCAACGTCGCTTTGATATCTGCAATGGGACTGTTGTTCGCTCTCGGTCTTTATGATGACCGCTATGATTTACCAGCCATCTATAAATTGCTCGGCCAAATTGGTGCCGCTTTCATCGTCGTCGTGGTTGGCGATATTCACCTTGTCTCGCTGGGAAGCTTGCCAGATGGGCGTGAATTACTGCTTGGCATTTGGGGCTATCCTCTCACTTTGATCGCCATTGTGGGTCTGATTAATGCGCTCAATATGAGCGATGGCATCGATGGCTTAGCCGCGGGTCTCACGCTTTTGGCACTTGCCCACCTTGTGATGGCCATGCGGTTGATTGGCCAACCTTTGAGCGAGCCCGTTCTATTAGAACTGGTGCTGTTTGGCTCTGCTGTGGTTGGTTTTCTCTTGCTGAATATGGGCTTAGTCAAAAAGCGGAAAGTTTTCCTGGGCGACACAGGCTCCATGATACTTGGGCTGTTTCTAGCCTATCACCTGATATTAGCCAGCCAACGCGAACCCATTGTGGATACGTTACCCACCTCGCTTGTGCCATGGATGGTTGCCCTGCCCGTGATTGATACGCTGACCCTAATTTACCGCCGTGTGCGCCAAGGCCTCTCGCCCATGGCGCCCGACCGTTTGCATTTGCATCACCTTTTGATGGACACAGGTCTGTCGGCTCGGGTCACGCTTATCGTTATGCTTGGTCTCGCAGACGTGTTGTTCTGGTCGGGTTTTGCGCTGAGTAAAGTCAATGGCTTACTCTCAGGTTTCGTTTTCATCGTGTTGCCGGTTTTATATTATGGCTTGGTCATGAAAAAATTATCGGCCTTACGAGCGCAAACCTAAGCGCTCGGTTTAACAGGCAAGAAAACTTGGTATTTGCGCCAGCTTAAATAAGCCGAAAAGTAAATCTAAGGCTTTACGCTTTCACAATTGGGGCGGCGCCAGAGGTGTTTTTCATGGCATTTCGGGTGTCCACAATCAACGCGGCTTTATCGGCAATATAATCATAATCCACACTGTCATGGTCGGTAACAATCAACACGGCATCGGCGGTTTCCGTCAGCGATAGGTCTACTGATTTTCGTCCAGCCAATCCGCTATGTTCGCGCGTCATTGGCACCACGGGCACATGCGGGTCATGAAAATCAACTTTCGCGCCCGCCGCTTCCAATAGTTCGAGCAGCACCAAAGCTGGGCTTTCGCGCATATCATCGACATTCTTTTTATAGGCCATGCCCAACATTAAAATATGTGCCTCGGCCAAGGCCTTGCCTTGAATGGACAGCGCTTCGCTTAGCCGCGAGACGACATATTTTGGCATATCGGTATTTATCTCGCCGGCCAGTTCAATGAACCGGGTTTCAATGCCATGCTGGCGCGCTTTCCAAGTTAAATAAAACGGATCAATGGGAATGCAATGGCCGCCCAAACCGGGGCCCGGGTAAAACGGCATAAAGCCAAAGGGCTTGGTGGCGGCTGCATCGATAACATCCCAGACATCAATATCCATTTTATCGAAGATGATTTTCAGCTCATTGACCATCGCGATATTGACGGCCCGAAAGGTGTTTTCCGTCAGCTTGGCGGCTTCCGCCGCGCGGGCCGAGGAAACCGGAATAACCTCACTGATGACATCTTCATAAAGCGCCACAGATAAAGCCAGAGCTTGTGGGGTGTCGGCGCCTACCAGCTTTGGAATCCGCGACGTCCCAAAATCCGCATTGCCCGGGTCTTCGCGCTCTGGCGAGTAAGCGAGGTAGAAATCTTCATTGGCTTTTAGTCCCGAAACTTCCAAAACAGTGGCCAAATCCGTATCCGTGGTTCCCGGGTAAGTGCTCGATTCCAAAACAACCAATTGGCCTTTTTGTAGATATTTAGCAATCTCTTCGCCGGTCGATAAAACCGGCCCGAGGTCAGGTTCTCGGCCATTTTTTAGCGGTGTGGGGACGCAAATAACAATCGCGTCCACCGCACTCGATTGGGCAAAATCGGTGGTCGCTGAAAACCGTCCACTGGCGTTCATTTTGGCGATTGCCGCCGCACCAATATGGCGAATATAGGTCTCCCCTTGGTTTAACAGCGCAACTTTTTCTTCGTCGATATCAAACCCTGTCACTTGATATCCGGCTTCAATAAAGGCGATAGAGAGCGGCAGTCCGACATAGCCAAGACCCACCACACCAACATGACCTGAGTTAGATTTAAAACGCTCGAGCATAAGTCCGCCTTGCCGCAAAGGGCTTCCAATTATCAAGCCTCAAAATACCGCTCATTCGAAACAAAGCAATTGCTTTTGCGGCTTGGCAAATAGGCTTATGTTGAGCCCATGACGCAGCCTCAAAACGCTTTGCTCCTTCCCACGCTTTTGCTCGCCAGTTTGGCGACTTATTTTCCGTTGCCCGCGCTTGCCCAAAACACCCAAGCGCTGGAAGCCGATGAAATTACGGTAGACGACGCAAGCGGCACTCTGACCGCCAAAGGCGAGGTTCGAATAGAAGGCGCGGATGGCGTGCTGACCACCCAATGGCTCACGCTAAGCCAGGAGACACCCGAGACGCCCGCGCGTTTTCGCGTTCCCGGGCCGCTTACGCTAATCCAAAGCGATGGCGCAAAAATCAGCGCCAGCTCGGCCGAGCTCAATCGCACCCTCGACACTGGCACGCTGACAGACCTGCGCATGAGCCTCGCCAAAGGCGCGCGTCTGGGCGCGGCTGAGGCCAGTAAAAACGGGGCCACCTTCGACCTGCGAGACGGCGTGTTTACGTCTTGTCCAGCGTGCGAAAAAAACCCAGATGCCAGCCCCCTATGGCAAGTGCGGGCCGGGCGCATCCACTACGACCAAGCGGCGCAAGATGTCATCTATACGAATTCGCGCCTTGAGATTTACGGCCTGCCGGTCGTTTACCTCCCCTATTTAGCCCATGCGGGGCCTGAGGTGGCGCGCCGCAGCGGGTTTTTAACGCCCGCTTTCACCAGCTCCAACACTTTTGGTCGTGGCGTAGAGATTCCGTATTTTTTCGATTTGGCGCCAAATTATGACCTTACGGTGACGCCTCGATTGAGCGCCAAACAAGACCCTTTTATAAAAGCCGATTGGCGGCATCTGACGCAAAAAGGCAGCTATCAACTGACTACCTATTGGCATGAGCCAAAAGACCAATTGGCCGAGGACACAAGCCATAGCCCGCGGGGCGGACTGGTTGGCACGGGTGATTTTCATGTCGCGGATTGGGATATCGATTTCGCCGTGCAAGAAGCCAGCGATGATTTATTTTTCAAGCGCTATAAAATTAACGACACCTCGCGGCTAGAAAACCGCCTCACCGCCACCCGCCTGTGGGACAATCAAGACCTCACCCTAGAGACCCGCAGCTTTCGCAATACGGTCTCGCCCGAAACCGCCGCCAGCGTCGATCAAATTCTTCCCAGCCTCACCCATCAGATTTACTTTGATGCCGCCGTGTTTGGCGGCCAGCTCGATATGACCAATCGCTTAAGCCATGAAACGCGCGAGTTGGGCATCGACGTCAGCCATTTGCAAAGTCAATTAGATTGGTCGTGGCGCCACATCCATCAAGCGGGGTTTGTTTGGGAAGCCAACAACCGTTTGGTGGTCGATGCCTATCATTACAGCAAGCCCGAAACCGACGCGCAGACAGAGGAGATAGAAAACGCCGAAGATTATCTCGCTGCCAATGCAACCGCGCTCACTCTGTCTTATCCGCTGCAAAGCACCCAAGCGGGCCATCGCCAAACCCTGACCCCGAAAGCCCAAGTGGTGCTGGCCAGTGAAAATGACGATTATGCCACTATTCCCTATATTGCCGCCGCCAGTCTCGATTTAACCAGCGCGCAATTGTTCCAACCCATCGCCCCAACTCAGGAGGCGAGCCGCGTCAACCTCGGCCTATCACACACCCTGGAGATGACCGACGGTCTGCGCAGCTCGTTTTTTATTGGCCAGTCGTATAATTTATCGGACCTCAGCTTCTCGGAAAAATCGGGTTACGGCGATGACTATTCAGCCCTTTTAGCCGATTGGGCTGTCTATATGGGGCCGCTGACGCTGAAACAAAACACCCGGTTAGGCAAAGATAGCCATGAAATTTTGCGCAGCGAAAGTTCTGGCGAACTGGCGTTTACAAAGTTTACCTTGGGGCTTGAGCATAGTTTTTATGAGGCCGAACAATTGGGCCCCGACCGCGATATTCTGGAAGAAGCCGCGGCGAATGTCGATTGGCAGATGTCGCAAAACTGGTCGCTGAGCGCCTCGCAACGCGAGAATTTAGAAACCGGCGCGCGGGTTAAAACCAATGCCGCTTTGCTCTATGAAGACGAGTGCACGATTTTTCAAATCAAAATGGAACGCGATTATTCGCGGGTCAGCGGCACCAGTATAAAACCCGAGACCAGCGTGGATATTACCTTCACCCTAAAAACCATCGGCAATTAGCGCCTTAGCGTTGCGGCACGCGTTCGTCGCTCTCGAAGAAAGTGTAAACCAAGCCCAAGCCGCCCGAATATCCCATGGTGTCTTTAAACAACGGGCTGTCTTGATTGGCCGCGCCATCATAAAACTCGACGTCAAAACCGCCGAACAAACGCAACTGCGGGTTCACCGGTATCGACACGCTGAGGCCCAATTCCGTGCCAATATAGCCAGCTTTCGCCTCGTATTCAGGGCGCCCTTCAAGGGCGTATTGGCGGTCGACATCATAAAGATATTCATTCAGCCGTGTGCTGCCATTGATTATCTCAATATCGAGCTGAATTTCCATATGCCGATTGCGTTTCGACTTCAGCTCGTAAACCAAGGCTGGCTCAACAATAAACCCTTGGTCTTTAAAGCTTCCCAAATCTGTCGCTATGATGGCGCGGGTGCGCAATTTCAGGTCGAAATGCGAGGTCCAGTTTTTATGCTCGGCTTGCGCCGCGTGGTAAATAATCTGCGGGCCGATTTCGAATAGAAAATCTAAATCTGGCATGCCCTCGCGGTCGTCGTCTTCGCTGGCATCGGCGGCCAAAGAGGCGCCCAAAGAGACATCAAATTCAATTTTCTCATTGGCAAAAGCCACCGCGCGAACGCCGCTTTCTTCGCCAATGGAAAACACTTCGCCGCGATAAATGACATAGGGAATAAACAGCGCTTGGGTCGTCGTATCATCGGCCCCCGGATAAGTGGGCCCGCTAAACGCGCCCCCGCCGACACCAGCTTCCCAAAGCGGTTCTGCCAAATCGGCAGCTTGGGAGGCCTTGGGGGAAAGAGCGGCAAATAAGAGGGGGGCGGCTAAAACAGCCAGGGTGGCGACGCGCATGTAGGGAATTCCTATTCGGTTTAAATCTGAACCAAGCGAACAATAAAATGACTGGCCGTTTATACACTTTTTGGCGCAGATTCCAAATAAGGCAACTTGCGCCACCCCCCTAACCTTGTTTAGGCTCTTCTCAGCAAGGGAGACCCACATGCAGATTAAAAGTGAAATTGCTGGCAGCGTATGGAAAATCATCGCCTCGGAAGGCGCCACAGTGGCCGCCGATGACGTGATTATGATTTTGGAATCGATGAAAATGGAAATCCCGATTACCGCGCCCAAGGCGGGGTCTTGCGAAAAACTTCACGTCAGCGAAGGCGACATGATTGGCGAAGGTCAGCTGGTCGCGACGCTTAAAATATAACGGAGCGCGCTATGAGTGAGAAAAATCAGCCTGAGGAACATGCGCCTTGGGAAAAAGAAATCGATGAAATTCACACCCGTCGCAAACTCGCCAAACAGCAAGGCGGCAAAGCGGCGGTAGATAAGCACCATGAAAAAGGGCGTCTCACCATTCGCGAGCGCATCGACACACTGCTCGACACCAAAAGCTTCCAAGAAATCGGCGAAGGCGCGGGCGTGCCCGAATATGATGACAATGGCAAATTGAAAGATTTTCAACCCGCCAATTTCATTCTCGGCTTTGGCCAAATTGAAGGCCGCAAAGTGATTGTTGGCGGCGAAGATTTTACCGTCCGTGGCGGCTCGCCCAATCCGGCGGGCCTGCGCAAAAGCGTCTATACCGAGCAATTGGCGCTGAAATATAAAGTGCCGCTCATTCGCCTGCACGAAGGCGGTGGCGGCTCGGTTGGCGGCACGGGAAACGACAAAGCTCGCCGCCCCTTGGGAGACCCGGTGTTTAGCGAATCCCGATTTGTGCCCCTGGCCGAAACCCTGTCCAGCATTCCCGTCGCCACGGCTGCGCTGGGGCCGGTGGCAGGGCTGCCGGCGGCGCGTTTGGTGGCCTCGCATTTTTCGGTGATGACCCCCAATGCGGCGGTTTTGATTGCGGGTCCGCAAGTGGTGAAGCGTGCCACGGGCCATGATATGACCAAAGAAGAATTGGGCGGCCCGCAAGTGCATTTGGCCAGCGGTGCCATCGACAATCTGGCCGAGGATGAAGCCGATGCGATGAACCAAATCACGCGCTTTTTATCTTATGTGCCCGACAATGCTTGGTCGTTTCCCAAAGCCATTGCGCCGACCGATAAAATAGACCGCTGCGAAGACGCGCTCGCCTCCATTGTGCCGACCTCGCGTCGCCAACCGTTCCAGATGCGTAAAATCATCGAGATGGTGGTCGACCAAAATGAGCAAGGCTCCAGTTTCTTCGAGATGTCGCGCAAATATGGCCCCAGTTTAATCACCGGATTGGCGCGGCTCAATGGCGAGAGCGTCGGCGTCATCGGCAATGATTGCCTCTATTATGCCGGCGCCATGACCGCCGCCGCGGCACAAAAAATGCGCCGTTTTGTCGATTTTTGTAATAGTTTTCACCTGCCCATCATCAGTTTCGTCGATGAGCCCGGCTTTATGATTGGCCCCGACAGCGAAGCAGCGGGCACCATTCGCCATGGCACGGCGGCCATTTCTGCGGTGCTGCAAAGCCGCGTGCCTTGGGCCTGTGTGCAAGTGTTGAAAGCTTTTGGCGTGGCCGCCCAAGCCCATTTTGGGCCGGACGCTTATATGCTGAACTGGCCAAGTGCGGCCAGCGGCGCCCTGCCCGTCGAAGGCGGCGTGGCGGTCGCTTTTGGTCGCGAGATTGCCGCCGCCGAAGACCCCGCCGCCAAGCAAAAGCAATTAGAAGACATGTTGGCCGCCAGCCAATCGCCATTCCCGCGGGCCGAAGGGTTAAGTGTGCATGAGTTAATTGATCCGCGCGAAACCCGACCAAAGCTGATACACTGGTTGCAATTGGCGCTGAACGCGCGTACCGATGCGCCAACCCCATATCTTACCGGCATGCGCCCCTAACCTTGGGGCGTCTTGCCTCGTTTACATCAACCTCAAAAGGAGAATCCCATGAGTGGTAACCGTCAAATTCTTTCAACCGTCACCGAAGCTGGAGAGACTGTTCTTTCCATCGTCGAAAACGATATTCCAACCCCGGGTGCAGATGAAGTTGTAGTGCGCATCGAAGCCTCCCCCATCAACCCATCGGATATGTTTCCGCTTTTGGGTTTTGCCGATTATTCCAAAGGCAAATTGGTCAGCGAAGGCAATGCGCATAAAATGGTCGCCCCCGTGCCTGAAGGCATGATGGCGCCAATGAAAGCGCGTATCGGCCAATCTTTGCCTGTGGGCAATGAAGGCGCGGGCACGATTGTGGCGGCTGGCGACAACGTGAAACAAATGGAAGGCAAATTGGTTTCTTTGGTCACCGGTGCCTCTTATCAGCAATTCGTCAAAGTGCCCGCCGCCATGTGCTTGGTGCATAATGAAGGCACCACGGCGACAGAAGCCGCCTCGTCTTTCGTCAACCCGCTGACCGCCCTATGCTTCATTGAAACGATGAAAGCGGAAGGCCATAAGGCGATGGTTCATACAGCGGCCGCGTCTAACCTTGGGCAGATGCTGCTGAAATTATGCCTGCAAGATAACATTGATTTGGTTTGCGTCATCCGCTCGGACGAACAAGCAAAAATCTTGCAAGACCTCGGCGCCAAATATGTCATCAACTCGAAAGATGCAGATTTCACGGCGCAACTCGAAGACGCCATTGCGGCCACGCAAGCCAGCCTCGCCTTTGACGCCATTGGCGCCGGCGACATGGCCGACACGCTTTTGGCCGCCATGGAACGTGCCTTCAGCCGTTCCGCTTCTGGCCTCAACACCTATGGCTCCGACCAGTTCAAACAAGTCTATGTTTATGGTCGCCTGGGCATGGGTCAAATTACTTTGGGTCAAAGCTACGGCATGCATTGGGCGTGCGGCGGCTATTTGCTGACGCCAAACTTGCAAAAAATGGGCCCCGAAAAACTGGGTGCCATGCAAGCGCGCGTAGCCGATGAAATTAAAACCACATTCGCCAGCCATATCACCGATACGCTGTCGTTGCTGGAAGCCATCGACCCGGCCAATATCGCCCGCTATATGCCGAAAAAAACCGGCGAGAAATACGTCATTCAGCCACAAAAAGACCTGTAAGCCGAAACGCTTCTCGTCTGACAAACAAAAGCCGCCGAGTTCGCTCGGCGGCTTTTTCTTAACTTCGATTATATTATAGACGGCTGTCTGGGTCGCCTTTTTGCGGCGTATCGACATCGGCCGCGCTATGGCGCTCGGGCACCATTTCCGCGCCCCAAGCCCGATTGACCAAACGGCCACGACGCACGGCAGGACGGGCGGAAATCTCATGCGCCCAGCGCAACACATTGGTATATTCATGCACCTGTAGAAACTCCGCCGAGTCATACAAAATGCCCATGGCCAAAGCGCCATACCACGGCCAGATGGCCATATCGGCGATGGTATATTCGTCGCCGCACATAAATTGATTGTCGGCGAGATGGCGTTCCAAAACGTCTAATTGGCGCTTGGCTTCCATCGCAAAACGGTCGATGGCATATTCGATTTTAATCGGCGCATAAGCATAAAAATGGCCAAAGCCGCCGCCCAAATACGGCGCGGAGCCCATTTGCCAAAACAGCCAGTTGAAGCATTCGGCGCGTTTGGCCCCTTGTTTGGGCAAAAACGCATCAAATTTTTCGGCCAGATGCACCAGCATCGAGGCGCTTTCAAATAAGCGCACCGGCGTCTCGCCCGAGCGATCGGCCATGGCGGGAATTTTGGAATTGGGGTTTAATTCCACAAACCCGCTGGAGAATTGATTGCCTTCGCCGATGTTGATCAGCCAAGCATCATATTCAGCGCCGGCGTGGCCAAGCGCCAAAAGCTCCTCGAGCAATACGGTAACTTTCACGCCATTTGGCGTGCCCAAAGAATATAATTGGATGGGATGCTCGCCCACGGGCAGCTCTTTTTCATGGGTTGGGCCTGCGATGGGGCGGTTGATGGCCGCAAACCGACCGCCGCTTTCTTTATCCCAAGTCCAAATTTTTGGCGGTTCATATTGTTTTTCGCTCATCGAAAGCTCCTGTTAAAATAGACATCTACCCTAATCTGCCGAGACCGCTGGGGGCAAGATAAAACGAGGCGGCTCACGTGTTTGCGATAGATTGGCGATAGATTGCTGAAGACCGAGTTCATAAAAAATTAAGTTTTCGCTTGCTTTTTCTTGTCCATATGGTAGCGACAAAGGGCTGCGTGACGTTATATGTTTCTTTTGGCGCAGCCTAGCAACTCCCTTTGGTTGGTTTTGCTACTTTTTAGATTACGTACGCAAAAGACACAACTTTAGGACTGACGAATGATTACTGGTACTGTGAAATGGTTTAACGCCACAAAAGGATATGGATTTATTGCTGTTGAAGGTGAAGACGATGTATTCGTACACATCTCCGCAGTGGAAGCTAGCGGCTTGCAGCTCAAAGAAGAAATGAAAGTTTCCTTTGAAAAGCAGCAAGGCAAAAACGGCAAATACTCCGCCGTTAACCTCGGCCCAGCTGACTAATATGAGAGAGCCCGTCGGATATCCGACGGGCTCTTTTCTTTTTCCTCGGACAGGTTTTGTCCGCGACAACACCCTCTTGTCTGGGTGTTTTTTTATGTCTTCCGCTCAGGTGGCCTGCGCGGCTTTGAGTTTGGCCATATAGACCTGCAAATCTTTCTTCACATCCGGCGCCAAAATATACAGGCCGATGATATTGGGAATGGCCATTACGAAAATCAGCGCATCGGCAAAATCAAGAATAACGCTCAATTGTATCGACGCGCCAATGATGATGAAGACACAAAACACCAAGCCAAAAAACCGCTCTTTGTGCTTGCCTTCCCCGACCAGAAACGTCCAGCCTTTGATGCCATAATAAGCCCAAGCTAACATGGTGGAAAAAGCAAACAGCAGCGCCACCATAGATAGCGGCAAAGGCGACCATGAAATATTGCTTTCAAAAGCCGAAGACGTCAGCTCAATGCCCGACAGCCCTCCGCCGGTTAACACTTCCGGCGGCAGCGTGGTAATCAGCACCAATCCGGTCAGCGTGCAAATCACCACGGTGTCCATGAAGGGCTCCAGAAGGGCGACAAACCCCTCGCTCAACGGCTCGTCGGTTTTCACCGCCGCATGGGCAATAGCGGCCGAGCCAAGGCCCGCTTCATTCGAGAAAGCGGCGCGTTGAAAGCCCAAAATCATAATCCCGATAAAGCCACCCGAAACCCCATGCATGGTAAAAGCGCCCGCAAAAATGGCGCCAATGGCGCCCGGAATAGCCGATGCGTTCATGGTCAAGACAATCAACGAGCCGACGATATAAATCAAAATCATGAAGGGCACCAAGCGCGCCGTCACATTGGCGATAGATTTAATGCCGCCGACAATAATCAGCCCCACCAAAATCGCCAAAACCAAACCGACCAGCCAGCCATAGCCAACCAAGGGGCTATGGACGCCGCCCGAAACCTCCACCAATTGCACATAGGCCTGATTGGACTGGAACATATTGCCCGCCCCCAAACAGCCGATGACAATGCTGACGGCAAAGAAATTACCGAGATATTTGCCCAAACGCGGAAAGCCTTTTTGCGCCAAACCATCGCGCAAATAATACATCGGCCCGCCGGAAACCGTGCCATCGGGGTTGAGGACGCGGTATTTAACCCCCAAAGTGCATTCCACGAATTTCGTGGTCATGCCCACAAGGCCAGCCAGAATGAGCCAAAAAATAGCCCCCGCCCCGCCCAAAGAAACGGTGATCGCCACACCGGCAATATTGCCGATACCAATGGTGCCAGACATGGCGGTGCTGAGTGCTTGAAAGTGCGAAATCTCGCCGTCATGTTTATCGTTTTTCAGCGCGCCACGCACAATAGAGACGGCGTGGGTAAAGCCTCGAAAATTGACGAAGCCCATATAAAAAGTGAAGAAAAACGCGGCGAATATCAGCCAACAGACAATCAGCGGCACCTGCGCGCCCGCAATTGGCACGGAGTAAAAAATAAACGCCGAAATGGCATCGGTAAGCGGCTGCGCCAATCGATTGATGGTCTCATCAATGGAATCGGCAGACGCGGGGGAAATCAGCAAAAAAGTAATTAGGGCAAACACACGGGTCATTTTTTTCTCCTAGTTAAGCCATAAGCCTAGACCAAAATTCTAAAAATAGACAACCTGCCGTCAAAAAACTTTGTTTTCAGCGGCTAAGGTTAAGTTCGCCGGATAAAAATTTCTACGAAAGAGTTTCCCCAAATGCAATCGCTGGTTGGTGGTGGGCGATACTGGGATTGAACCAGTGACCCCTACAATGTCAATGTAGTGCTCTCCCGCTGAGCTGATCGCGAAATCAATGACTTAGCCGATTGTCTCTTCACGACGTCACAATGTCGTTGCAAGGAGAGAGAAGAATGGAATCTATTCGTCAGAGAAACGGTAAGTGGCAGGTGCAAGTCCGACGCACAGGCCATAAATCTATAAACTGATTCCCCAAAAATTTTGATTTAGGGCTGATATTTACTCACTCAACAGACTGGAAATGGGTATGGACACGGGAAAAAAAACATGTTGGAATTTTTTTGTTACACTTAAACTTCATAGGAGATAAACATGACCGAATTAGACATTTTAATGCTTCAAGCACAGAACAATCAAAGCACTGGTGCATATCAAATTGCTATGGCATTCACCATTTGGGTTGCATTCCGCGTTGCCAGTGTTACTGGCAAAGAGCATAGTGAAAACATTATCGCAAAATTGGCCGCTTCAGTCTTTGGCCTTGGCGCACTGTTTTACTTAAACATGACTTACGCATTTTACAGTTTCAATATGTCAGGAACGGCTCACAGATTGGCTGAACTGCAAGCATCAGGAACAGAACTGTCTGCCTTGTCGGTCGGTTTCGTCTCAAATATGGGGGGGACTACCACACCGCCGAGCTTTTCTTTGGTACCAGCAGAGCCAGTTATGATGGCGTTCGAAGCAGCTATTCTATTGCTTATTATGTTTCCTATTTGGGGTCCAAAGAAGTAATTTTTTGCCAAAAAAGTATTGAAAAAGGCGCCTTGAGGCGCCTTTTTTAAATTTATTCCGTTGGTTTATAAATTCCTTAGACATGCGCCATAAACGCTGTTTGGGATGACTTAGTCCGATGGGCTAGATAAAAGTCCGATGGGCTAGATAAAAAATCAAATTTGTTCAAATTTTTTATTCATGGTCTAGCTATACGCAATGTGAAAAAAATCATGCCATGAACTTCCTCAAACATCTAATATTTGTATTTTAGGGAGGAATTAAAATGTTTAATAAATTTACTGCCAGTTTTCTGACAATACTGACAATTACCGGTTCCGCGTATGCGCAAGAAGCTGCATCTCCGCAGGCGTTGCTAACAACAGCCCGATAAAGTCAGTGTGCGGGTCATTTGGCTTTAGAAAAAACGAGATAATCCCCTACAGCATAGGAAAGCATAATTACGAAATACACGATTGTATGAAGTGAAAAAGAAGCTGTTCCCAATGTTAGCTGAACAATTAAAAAGACACACCAAAGAGCTTTATATAGGCCTTGGAAACCTGCAATCGGTGCATACTTCGCAGGCTCTGAAAACGTAATAAGAGCCAACAACGCGAATGATAAGAAGACCGAAGCAACGTAAATGTCACCCATAATTGCTCCGTTATCTGGGGCTCCAAGAATTAGTGAGAATAGGCTGGGGTAAAAAAGATGAACTCAGCCAAAACCTCCCGCTCCCAAAAGCGTGTAAAGTTGCATGAAGCGCAGAAGCTTAACGTCATAATTTTTAAAATCTGGGATTCCGAACATAAGTTTGTTCTCTCGCAATAAAATATCGTAAACTGAATCTCAATACAGAGGCAATATATGATTCGTGATAAATCAGGACGTTTTGTCAGCACCCCTCTTAACTAACGCGGTGTAATATCCTTACAATCGACCTTCTCGGTGGCTTCAGAAACAAGCTCCAAGGCATCATTTAAAAACTGAAAGTTAACAGAGCGAGTAAATGACTTAAAATTAACTGATGTCTTTTTTTTAAGCTTACTGATTGGCCTTTTAAAAACGCCTTTTCCGTCGGCTAATTTCTTCAATTGCGCCTGTTCCTCGAATACGGCTAGCGACCATCCAATGTAGTCGCCTACCATAGTTTTGACTGAATGACTTGTGTCCTCATTATAAGGCCAAGAGATACCAGTCCCGAACATTATGTATTTTTTATAAATATAAACGTCGTGTCCGCCTATTTCAGAAGGACAAGAAATCACCACATTATCAGGCGAAAAAGCCGCCGCAGGCGTCGCCAACATAATCGCAATTATGGTTAAGATGCGGGTCATTTACACAATCCTCTTGCAATGCATCTGTTAGCCTCTACGGGAAGCATCTTTGTACAGGCCCCCTCCCGCAGAAGCCCGATTCTGCCAAACTGCTCACGACAGTAAAGTCCGACGAGACGCTCCGCCACCAAACGATTTCCATATTGGTAAGATGCCTCTATTCGCGTTTCACTTAATTTCAGTTGAATTGAGGTATCCAAATCCTTTGCCCAAGCAGGGGTCGCAAACAGAAGCGCGATGATGGTTAGTATGCGGGTCATGCACCTTCTTCCATTGGATTGAAGTCAGGATTTTGCGATTTGATTTCTGAAAACCAGTGCCAGACCAAATCTACAACTTCTTCCTCATACCGTATTTCCTTCGAAAGAAAGTCATTACCGTTCACAAACTTGGTAAGTTTATCCGCGAGGTTGTCATCAACATCCGTGTCTTTACCAAGCACTTCAAAAAGTTCTCCGTAATTTTTTATTACTTCACGACATACCTTCATTCTTTGGGACTGACAATTTACATAGTGCATAGCTTGCTCGTGCCTTTCCGAGATCTCTTTGATTGGCTCATCAGAGTAAACTAGACCTCAATTCAGAGGTAATACAAGATGCGTGATAAATCAGGACGTTTTTTAAAGGGCTATAGCGGTAACGCTGGCGGCAGACCAAAGGACGAGCAAAATATTGCTGCTCTTGCTCGAAGCTATTCAACGGAAGCTGTTGAGACGCTGGTGGACCTTATGCGTAATGCAAGAGATGACCGCGTGCGCGGCACAGCTGCTCAGGCTTTGCTTGATAGAGGGTTTGGGAAGCCGAAGGTCGAGATACAGAATACGAATGCTGACTTCAGGGATGCGTTAGAGCAGGTGCAGAGCAGGCTGTTGGAATGGTCACACTCAGGTCACAACAAAGCTGTCTAAAGGCCAAAAATCGGGGAAGAGATATTTCGCGGTTGCCTCACACCCCTGTCATCTATAGTTTTATTATCGTTGTGAAGACAAAGGCTTAGAGTTCTTTTTCTGAAAGTTCGGTGGTGGGCGATACTGGGATTGAACCAGTGACCCCTACAATGTCAATGTAGTGCTCTCCCGCTGAGCTAATCGCCCCTATAACCACGAAACAGGGTGAGTTTGTATTTACAGCAATGAGGCGGAAAATCAAGCGACTTTGCGCGCCTGCTATGATAGTCTCCTCGCCATGACGAAGCCTGCACCGCTCCCGTATATTTTCTCTCCCGCTGCCACCGTGGTAGGCGATGTGTCGGGCGATGTGTTGGGCGATGTGTCGAGCGATGTGGCAGGCGCGCCGTCGCCTATTCTCATCACCTCGCCACATAGCGGATGCGACTACCCGCCCGCCTTTCTGGCCGCCTCGCGCCTCGATGCGCACGCCATTCGGCAATCCGAAGATATGTTCGTCGCCGAGCTATTTGCCGATGCGCCCGCAGCAGGCATTGCCCTTTTGGCGGCACGATACCCGCGCGCCTATGTCGATTTAAACCGCGCGCCCGATGAATTAGAACCCATGTTGTTCGCCGATAAATTGCCAGATTATATCCCCAAGCCATCGCTGCGTGCCAATTCGGGCCTTGGCACAGTGCCGCGTTTGGTGGCGGAAAACACGCCGATTTACGACCATAAATTATCCTTCGCCGAAGCCCAGCAGCGCATTGAAAGCGTCTATCAACCGTTCCACGAGAAGCTGGGCCAAACCTTGCGCGAAACCCATCAGGCGCATGGCATGGCCATTTTGCTCGACGCTCATTCCATGCCCTCGCAAGCGACGAAAAAATCTGGCCAAAGCGAAAGCCAAATTGATTTCGTCTTGGGCAATCGGCACGGCCGCGCCTGCGACGAGCGCTTAAGCGATTGGGTGGGTGCTTTTCTCACCGCGCGTGGCTGGCGCGTCGGCTATAATAAACCCTATGCTGGCGGCTTTATCACCGAGCAATATGGCGCCCCCGCACGCGGGCTCCACGCGCTGCAAATCGAAATTAACCGCGCCATTTATATGGATGAAGACAGCCAGCAAAAGCATCGCGGCTTTGACGTTCTGCGCGCCGATATCGCCACCCTGCTGCACGCGCTGACCCAAGCCTTGCCGCAAATTTCAGCCGCCATTTCGGGCCCTCGCCAATCGGCCGCGGAGTAAGCCTCATGACAGACACAGAAATAGAAACCGAAAAACTCACGGACCTGATGGCCTTCGCGCATCAATTGGCCGATGCGGCGGCGCGCGCCAGTTTGCCTTTGTTTCGCAATCTCGAAACCGTAGATAATAAATTGACCGACGGTTTCGACCCCGTCACCGCCGCCGACCGCGACGCCGAAAGCGCCATTCGCGCCCTGATTGAAAACCATTACCCAAGCCACGCCATCCTAGGCGAAGAGTTCGGCAGCCAAGCAGGAGATGATTTCCAGTGGATTATCGACCCGATAGATGGCACCCGCGCTTTCATGTCTGGCATGCCAACCTGGGGCACGCTCATTGGGCTCAACTTTGAAGGCGCGCCTATTCTCGGCCTGATGGACCAGCCGTTCACCCAAGAGCGGTTTTTCGCCGCCCAAGGCCAAGGCGCCCATTTGCGCCATAAAGACACGCAAAGCCAAATGTCGACGCGCCCCTGCGCCGCCCTGGAGACGGCGGTTTTAGCCACCACGTCGCCCGATTTATTTGCCAACACCCCCGGCGCAGCCGCATGGGCGCGCGTGTTCCCCCAAGCCCAGCTGACCCGCTATGGCGGCGATTGTTATAATTACGCCCTGCTAGCGCTCGGCCAAGTCGATATCGTGATGGAGCAGGAGTTAAAACCAGTCGACATTCAGCCGCTGATTAAAATCGTGGAAGAAGCTGGCGGCATCCTCACCGATTGGCAAGGCGGCCCGGCGCATGACGGCGGCACAGCCATCGCCTGCGGCGACAAAACCCTGCACGCGCAGCTGCTCGATATTCTGGCCGCTTAGGCTGGCTTTACGAAACGCTCGACTGGGCTTGGTAAAACGCTTCGATGTTTTTCAAAAACGCTTTGCGCGTCGCGTTTTTTTCCATCATCAATTCATGGCGCGCTTTCGGGTAAAAATCGCCCTGCCCATTGACCACATGTTTCAACACATGCGCATGGGCCCCATTGTCGACCAGCAACTCTTCCTCTGCCGTGCCGATATAGAGCGGCGTGGTGATTGTGTTCAAAAAAGCGGGTTTTTCGCTATCTTTCATGGCTTTAAAAGCGGCCCCCATCCACCCCAGACTGGCGCCATTCACTTGCAAGCGAGGCTCTTGAACGCATAGTTTTTCGCCGCGGCGAAAGCGTTTTAAATCATAGGTCACACGATTGGTTTTCGCATCGGCCGGATGCACACCCGGGGGAAGAAACGGATTCCAGCTATCGCTTTTGCCCACAAGTCGATACAGACCCATCACCAGACGCAAGACAAGGCCCAAGCCGGTCGGCAAAGCAATGCCGTGCATGGGCGCGCATTGCGCCAAAGCGGCAAACCATTCTGGGTGAGCTTGCGCCGCACGCAAAGAAATTTGCCCGCCCATAGAATGCGCCAGCCCCAAATGCGGCTTCGGCATGGGCGCGACCAAGCGCTCCCAGCGATCCTCTAGGTCGCGCAAATTAATATCAAAATCGGTCAAATGCAGGCGCGTCGGCTCCTTGCCGTCGCCCTCAGATAGACCATGGCCGCGCCACTCTGGCAGCACCACGCAATAGCCGAGCGCCATGAGATCCGACACGGTTTCAAAATATTTCTCGATATATTCCGAATAGCCCGTCATCAGCACAATCGTGCCGCGTGGTTTTTCGGGGGTAAACACAGCGCTGCGCAATAAGGCGCCATCGCGCGCTTTCAAATAGCCAACTTGGGCATTATCGGGGGTCGGATTGGCTTTATGCGTGACAAATTCTGCGGGCGCATCCCATGTGATCGTTTCGGTCATGGTTTGGTTCATCGTGGTGTCTCATCTTTTTCCAATTTTCGAACCGCCATCATGCGCGAAGCTTCCCCCCTTTGGCAAGCGGCACGCAATTTTGATTTCCCGCAATGAATCTGGCATATTTAGCCCCAATCTTAATCCTAAGAGCCTTGCCAATAGGCCGAACCACGACGGAGTTAAACATGCAAAAGAACACCAGTTTTTGGACCAGCAATTTCGGCTTTATGATGGCCTGTATTGGCGCCGCCGTTGGGCTTGGCAATATTTGGAAATTTCCCTATATGACCGGCACCCAAGGAGGTGGGGCTTTTGTGTTTATCTACCTTGTGACCATTTTTGCCATCGCCATTCCGGTGGCGGCGGCCGAGATTATCATTGGCCGCAAAGGTAATTCAGACGCCAGCACCAGTTTTAAAATCATCGCTCAAGAAAACAATCGCACGCCCGCTTGGGGCGCCATTGGCGGCATTGGGGTTTTGGCCTCTTTCATATTAATCACCTTTTACGCGGTCATCGCGGGCTGGGTCAGCTCTTATGTATGGCGCGCCCTATCGGGGCAAATTTCGGGTCTCGACGCGTCCAGCGCCGACGCGATGTTCACCCATCTTCTGGCCTCGCCGGGCGAGATGATTTTCCACCAAGTGATATTTCTCGCCGTCATCGGCCTTGTGCTGGTGCGCAACTTATCGGCGGGGCTGGAGCGGGCCAATCTCATTCTCATGCCATCGCTGATTGTCATGCTTTTGGGCATTGCGCTTTACGGCGCTCTGGCTGGCGATATGGCGGCCGCGGCGCGCTATTTATTCACCCCTGATTTCAGCAAAATCACGCCAGAGGTAATCCAGTCTGCTGTCGGCCACGGGTTTTTCTCGGTCGGCGTCGGCTCGGCCATTCTCATTACCTATGGCGGCTATCTCGATAAATCCATCCACATTGGCAAAGCCGCGATTATCATTGGCTTGGCCGATACCGCCATTGCTTTGCTGGCAGGTTTGGGCATTTTCTCTATCGTCTTTGGCCAATCGCTCGACCCCACGGCGGGCACGGGGCTTATGTTCACCACGCTGCCGCTAGCTTTTGCGCAACTCACCGGCGGCGCTGTTTTGGCACTGATTTTCTTCGCTCTGGTCTATGTGGCGGCGCTGACCTCGGGCCTGGCTTTGGCCGAAGTGATTATCCGCTGGGCGGAGGGCCGCTTTGGCTGGCGCCGCGCACGAGCTAGCGGCGCCATGTTGACAGCCGCCTTTCTTATCGGCTTGCTAACCGTCTTCTCTTCCAATATCTGGCAAGACGTGCAAATCGCCGGACGCTCTCTTTTCGACACGAAAGATTATATCGTAACCGCCTACCTCATGCCCTTGGGCGGGCTGGGCGCCATTATGTTCGCCAGCTGGTTGATACCCGTGGCAGCGCTCAAACAAGCCTTTGGCAGCGAAGGCGTGGTTTTTCACGGCTGGCTTTATACTGCACGGGTTTTGGCGCCCGCCGGAGTTCTTTGGGTGTTTATCAACGGGCTTTAGACGCGCATTTTTAGACGCGCCTTTAGGTAAAAAAAATTCATTTTCAAGACTTTGAAAGGCGGATTTTTATACCCATCTCGGGTTTAGAGGGCGCAATGGTGCGGCCTCCAAACCCCCTCTATCAGTGCCAATAAGGGCTGATTTAGGTTTCTTGCTTCTCAAGAAGGAGATGAAAATGACACATTTTGATTTAACCCCCTTGTATCGTTCCACCATTGGATTTGATCGTCTGGCAAGCCTGTTTGATGCGCTCAATGCGCCGCAAACCAGCTTGGCGAAAAACCAATCCTACCCGCCCTATAATGTTGAGCGGCGAGACGAAACCAATTACCGCATTTCCATGGCGGTGGCTGGCTTTGGCGAAGACGACATCGACATTGAGCAAAAAGGCGGTGGGCTGACCATTCGCGGCACCACGGCGCCCGACGTCGATACGCCAAAAGAAGACGCGGCGGATTACCTCTATCGCGGCATTGCAGCGCGAAATTTTGAGCGCAGCTTCCAACTGGCCGACAATGTAAAAGTTGTCCATGCCGAGCTGGATAAAGGCCTGCTGCATATCGATTTAGAGCGCGAAATCCCCGAGTCGGAAAAGCCGCGTAAAATCAAGATTGCGAAAACGCTCAAGGCTGCCTAACCCCTCCGACAGTCTTTTGCAAATCGCAAAAAACAAAGCCCCGGCCGCGCTTTTGGTGCCTCCCGCCAATCGCGCGGCCCCAATCGCGTGGGTGAGTTTGGTTTGCCGCACTCGCATTTGGGTTGCTTCTTAAAAACACTTCGCTAAGCTCATCTGCGTAATGGGAGGGAATTATGGCAAGTATTCGAGCAAGACTTTTTAATCGATTTTTGCGTCGCATGGTGCGCGAAAGCGGATTGACCGGCGTTCAAGGGCTGGAAACCGTCCGCAAAAAAGAAGCCGAGGGCGGCGGGTTTTTAGGCCTCTTGCTGCGCAACAATCGGGCTGGCGAGAAAGTCAGCTTAGAGGGCCAAGGCGGCCCGATAAGCGGCGAATGGGTTGGCTCACAAATGGCGCCCCAAGTTTTATTATATTTGCATGGCGGCGGATATTTTTTCGGCGGCGTCGAAACCCATCGCTCGATGGTTGCAAAAATTTGCAAATTGGCAGGGGTTCGCGCCCTGGTCATCGATTACCGATTGGCCCCCGAAAACCCCTATCCCGCAGCCATTGAAGACGCCGAAACCGCCTATGATTTTTTAATCGAGCAAGGCGTAAAACCAGAGGCCATGCTGCTGGCGGGCGATAGCGCGGGCGGCGGCTTAAGCCTCGCCTTGATGCAAAAGCTGCGCGAACATGGCAAAGCCCAACCGCGCGCCGTGGCGCTTTTCTCGCCTTGGACAGACCTCACCCTATCGGGCAAATCTTACACCGAGCGATATGATCGCGACCCGATGATTGATGCCAATAGCATTCCCGAAGCGATTGATTTTTATTGTGCCAATCAGGACAAAAAAAATCCCCTTATTTCGCCCCTCTTCGCAGATTTAAAAGGCCTGCCGCCGATGTTGGTGCAAGTGGGCACAGAAGAAGTGCTTTTCGACGATAGCGAAAAATTGGTTAAAAAAGCCAAAAAGGCGGGCGTGAAAGCCGAATTGGAAATCTGGGAGGGCATGCCGCATGTGTTTCAAATGGCGCATGGTTTCGTGCCCGAAGCGCAGGCCGCTCTGAAAAATATCGCGCAGTTTTTCAACCGATAGGGATTTTGCGTCGCCGCCGCGGATGCGACCATGCGGCGCGGGCTTGGGCTTTTTCTGGAATCCAAGAAAACCGAGGTTTTTCCCGTTTCTGCCATGTGAATAGATGAAAAATTAGGTCAATATAGCTGACCAATTTGCTTGAAATCTAACCCTGCTTGCGCCTATATTATGCACTCGCTGGCGAAATTCTGCGCTGTCCCGCCAAGCGGGCGAGGCAGGAAAGTCTCTAGACGACAAGCCGTTGTTCCCAAAATAGGGGACATTTTTAAAGTTTGACACTGCGCTCAGGGCCGGAAACCAAATCGGCCTCTATGGCGCTTACGCTCCACTGGAGCCTGGAATGAGGATGGCAGCACAATGACAAAGCAGCCTAAAAATAGGACCCCACCCGTGCGCAACGGCTTACCGGCAGCGCAAGGTCTTTATAACCCTGCCAATGAGCATGATGCTTGTGGCATTGGTTTTGTGGCGCATATTAAAAACGTCAAAAGCCACGATATCGTGCGCGATGGGCTGACCATTCTTGAAAACCTAGAACACCGCGGGGCCGTGGGCGCCGACCCGAAAGCTGGGGATGGCGTGGGCATGCTCATTCAAATGCCAGATGCTTTTCTGCGCAAAGTCACCAGCGCCATCAACATCACCCTGCCAGCCGAAGGCCAATATGGCGTCGGCATGTTCTTTCTGCCGCCCGACGACAGCGCGCGCGCGACGATTGAAAAAACGGTGGAAGCCAAAATTGCCGAAGAGGGCCACACCTTCTTGGGCTGGCGCGATGTGCCGGTCGATAATTCTGACCTCGGCTATTCCATCGTGCCGACCGAGCCGGTTATCCGCCAAGTGTTCATCGCCAATGCCAAGGGCGACGACCAAATGGCGTTCGAGCGCGACCTATTTGTCATCCGCCGCCTCATCGAACTTTCGGTAGCCGCTGCGGCCCTGCCAGAAGCCAAAGATTTTTTCTACATTCCGTCGATGTCTTGCTACACGGTGCTTTACAAAGGGCTTCTTTTGTCCAGCCAGCTGGGCCCATTTTACCATGACTTGCGCGACCCCGACACGGTTTCGGCCATGGCTCTGGTGCATCAACGTTTCTCCACCAATACATTCCCGACTTGGTCGCTGTCGCAACCTTTCCGCATGATTTGCCACAATGGCGAAATCAACACGGTGCGCGGCAATGTCAATTGGATGGCGGCGCGTCATAAAACGCTGGCGTCGGACCTATTGGGCGACGACCTCGAAAAACTCTGGCCGCTCATTGACGGCGGTCAATCGGACAGCGCGAGCTTTGACAATGCGCTGGAACTTCTGGTGATGGGCGGATATTCGCCAGCCCACGCCATGATGATGCTCATCCCAGAAGCCTGGGCTGGCAATCCGATGATGGATGAAGAGCGCCGCGCTTTTTACGAATATAATGCCGCCCTGATGGAGCCATGGGATGGCCCAGCCGCGGTGGCTTTCTCGAACGGTCGCCAAATCGGTGCGACGCTCGACCGCAATGGTCTGCGTCCGGCGCGCTATTATGTGACCTCCGATGACCGCGTGGTCATGGCCTCCGAAATGGGTGTTTTGCCGGCGGCGGAAGAGAAAATCATTGAGAAATGGCGCCTCCAGCCCGGTCGCATGTTGCTTATCGATCTTGAAGAAGGCCGTATTATTTCCGATGCCGAAATTAAATCAGATCTATCGAAATCGCACCCTTACGCCGAATGGTTGGCGCGCGCGCAGATTAAACTTGAAACCTTGCCAGCCCCAAAAGGCGAGGCGCATGTGCAATCGCAAATGTCGCTGCTCGAGCAACAACGCGCCTTTGGCTATAGCCAAGAAGATTTGAAATTCCTCATCACCCCCATGTTGGCCAACGGCGAAGAAGGCACGGGCTCCATGGGCACGGATACGCCGCCCTCGGCTTTGTCGAATAAATCGAAACCGCTCTACACCTATTTCAAACAGATTTTCGCGCAAGTGACCAATCCGCCCATCGACCCCATCCGCGAAGAGCTGGTGATGTCTTTGGTCTCCTTCATTGGTCCGCGCCCGAATTTGCTCGATTTGGAAGGCTCGTCCGGCGTCAAACGCCTCGAAGTGGCGCAACCGATTTTGTCGAATGATGATTTGGAAAAAATCCGTCGCATCTCCGACATTGAAGACAATGACTTCCATGCCATTACTTTGGATATGACCTGGGCGGCCGACGCGGGCCCCCAAGGCTTAAAAGCGCGCCTCGACGCCCTATGCGAAGAAGCCGAGAACGCCATTTCCAACGGCCATGAAAACATTATCGTCTTGTCCGACCGCGCCACCAGTCAGGCACGCATTGCGGTGCCGGCCCTTTTGGCGACGGCGGCCGTGCATCATCACCTCATCCGCAAAGGGCTTCGCACCTCGGCAGGTCTGGTGATTGAAACGGGCGAAGCGCGCGAGATACATCACTTTGCTTGCCTGGCCGGCTTTGGCGCCGAAGCGATTAACCCCTATCTGGCTTTTGATACGGTTGACCAATTGCGCGAGCGCCTAGAGCTCGACCTAACCCGCGAACAAGGCCATGCCCATTTCGTGAAAGCGGCTGGCAAGGGCTTGCGCAAAGTTATGTCCAAAATGGGCATCTCGACCTATCAATCCTATTGCGGGGCGCAAATTTTTGACGCCATCGGTTTGGCGCAAAGCTTCATCGACACTTATTTCACCGGCACGGCCACCACCATCGAAGGCATTGGCCTCGACGAAGTGGCAGAAGAAACCGTGCGCCGTCACATTAACGCCTTTACCGATGACGAATTGCTGCGCAATTCGCTAGAGGTGGGCGGTGAATATGCCGTGCGCGTGCGCGGCGAAGACCACGTCTGGAACGCGGGCACCGTGGGCGCCTTGCAACACGCCGTGCGCGGCAATAGCCGCGAGCAATATCGCGATTATGCCCGTCAAGTGAACGAGCAAGACGAACATTTACTGACCCTTCGCGGCTTGTTTAAAATCCGCATGGCAGAAGACGCAGGCCGCGCGCGCGTATCCATCGACCAAGTCGAGAGCGTCGAGACCCTCGTCAAACGCTTTGCCACGGGTGCCATGTCGCTTGGCTCCATCAGCCCCGAAGCGCATGAAACGCTGGCCGTGGCGATGAACCGCTTGGGCGGCAAATCCAACACGGGCGAAGGCGGCGAAGAAACCCATCGCTTCCAGCCAATGGAAAATGGCGACAGCAAACGCTCGGCCATCAAGCAAGTGGCGTCTGGCCGCTTTGGCGTGACGGCAGAATATTTGGCCAATTCCGATATGATTCAAATCAAAATGGCACAGGGCGCCAAGCCCGGCGAAGGCGGCCAATTGCCCGGTCATAAAGTCGACCAGCGCATCGCCGCCGTGCGTCATTCAACACCAGGCGTGGGGCTTATTTCGCCCCCTCCGCACCATGATATTTATTCTATCGAAGATTTGGCACAGCTTATTTTCGACCTGAAAAACGCCAATCCTCGCGCCGATGTTTCGGTGAAACTGGTGTCCGAAGTGGGCGTTGGCACGGTTGCTGCGGGGGTTTCGAAAGCGCGCGCCGACCATGTCACCATCTCTGGCTTTGAAGGCGGCACAGGCGCCAGCCCGCTGACCTCGATTAAACACGCGGGCAGCCCATGGGAAATTGGTCTGGCCGAAACCCATCAAACATTGGTGCTGAACGATTTGCGCTCGCGCATTGCCGTGCAAGTCGATGGGGGCTTGCGCACTGGTCGCGATGTGATTATTGGCGCGCTTCTGGGGGCCGATGAATTTGGCTTCTCCACAGCACCGCTCATCGCGGCGGGGTGCATTATGATGCGCAAATGTCATCTCAACACGTGCCCTGTCGGCATTGCCACGCAAAATGAAACCTTGCGCAAACGTTTCACTGGCCAACCCGAACATGTGATCAATTACTTCTTCTTCATTGCCGAAGAAGTGCGCGAAATATTGGCCGAAATGGGCTTTACCAAGCTCGACGATATCATCGGCCAAAGCGATTTACTGGATACGCGCAAAGCGCTGAACCATTGGAAAGCCGAGGGGCTCGACTTCACCCGCCTGTTCACCAAAATCGACAGCGAAAGCCCGGTTTATCGCACCCAAGCGCAAGAGCATCCGATAGTCGATATTTTGGATCGCAAGCTCATCGACCAAGCCAAGCCCGCCCTCGACGATAAACAGCCGGTGCAAATCGAGACGAAAATCAGCAATATCGACCGCTCGGCTGGCACCATGCTCTCTGGCGAGCTGGCCTTGCGCTATGGCCATGCAGGTCTGCCCGATGACACGATTTGGGTAAAACTAAAGGGCACGGCCGGGCAAAGCTTCGGCACGTTTCTGGCCCGCGGCATATCGCTGGAGTTGGAAGGCGAAGCCAATGACTATGTCGGCAAAGGCCTCTCGGGCGGGCGCATCGCGATTTATCCGCCAGCTGAAAGCGCCATTGTTCCCGAAAACAGCATTATTGTCGGCAATACGGTTCTTTACGGCGCGATTGATGGCGAATGCTATTTCCGCGGCGTGGCGGGCGAACGCTTTGGCGTGCGCAACTCTGGCGCCATTGCGGTTGTCGAAGGCGCGGGCGACCATTGCTGCGAATATATGACGGGCGGCTGTGTGGTTGTGCTGGGCGAAACCGGTCGCAATTTTGCCGCTGGCATGTCGGGCGGTATCGCTTATGTGCTCGACGAAGCGGGCGATTTCGAAAGCCGCTGCAATATGGCCATGGTAGAGCTGGAGCCAATTACGGGCGATGCGACCACCCAATTGAGCAACCTGAAGGCCGATATGTTGGGCGAAGATGCCGCGCGTCTGCGCACGCTATTGGAAAATCATGCGCGCTATACAAATTCGAAACGCGCGCAAGACATTCTGGCCGATTGGGAAACCTATCTGCCGAAATTCCACAAAGTCATGCCGACCGAATACCGTCGTGCCCTCAATGAAATGGCGGCGCAAGACACCAGCGCTCAGCCAGTAGCAGGAGAGTAAAATGGGTAAGCCAACCGCCTTTCTAGAATTTGACCGTCAAGACCGCGAATATTTGCCGCCCGAAGATCGGCTGCAAAACTTCAACGAATTTATCGTGCCGCTGGACGAGCAAGACCTGAAACAACAGGCCTCGCGCTGCATGGATTGCGGCGTGCCCTATTGCCATAACGGCTGCCCGGTAAACAATCAAATTCCAGATTGGAACGATTTGGTTTACACAGGCGACTGGCAAGCGGCTTTGGCCAATTTGCATTCGACCAATAATTTTCCAGAATTTACCGGCCGCATTTGCCCGGCCCCGTGCGAGGCGGCTTGCACGCTGAACATCGACGACAATCCGGTGACCATTAAATCGGTCGAATGTGCCATCGTCGATCGCGGCTGGGAAGAAGGCTGGATTTTGCCAAAAATCCCGGCGCAAAAATCTGGAAAATCTGTCGGCATTGTCGGCGGGGGCCCAGCTGGTATGGCGGCGGCACAACAATTGGCACGCGCTGGCCATGATGTGCATGTCTATGAAAAAAACGCCAAAGCTGGCGGCTTGCTGCGCTATGGCATCCCTGATTTTAAAATGGAAAAACACAGTATCGACCGTCGCGCCGAGCAAATGCAGGCGGAAGGCGTGAGCTTCCATTATGGCGTCAACGTCGGTGTCGATGTCACCGCCAGCGAGCTGGAAGCCAAACATGATGCGCTCATTCTTTCGGGCGGCTCTGAAGTGCCGCGCGATTTGCCAGTGCCGGGGCGCGAGCTGGACGGCGTGCATTACGCCATGGATTTCCTGCCGCAACAAAACCGACGCGTCGGCCAAGAACCCTTGGGCGATATTGAGCCCATTCTGGCCGAAGGCAAAAACGTGGTGGTTATCGGCGGTGGCGACACGGGCTCCGATTGCATTGGCACGAGTTTCCGCCAAGGCGCCACCTCGGTGACGCAGCTAGAAATTATGCCGATGCCGCCCGAAAAAGAAGACAAAGGCATGACTTGGCCGGATTGGCCGCTGAAAATGCGCACCTCCAGCAGCCAAGAAGAAGGCGCGGTTCGCGACTTCTCTGTCATGACCAAAAAAGTCATCGGCGAAAATGGCAAAGTCAGCGCCATCCAATGCATCAAAGTCGACGAGAAAATGCAAGACATCCCAGGCTCTGAATTTGAGCTGAAGGCCGAATTGGTTCTCTTGGCGATGGGCTTTGTCCACCCCATCCACGATGGTTTGGTGGAAGAGCTGGCGCTTGAAAAAGATGCCCGCGGAAACGTGGCCGCCGACACAGCGACCTATGAAAGCTCGCGCAAAAAAGTCTTTGCGTGTGGCGATATGCGTCGCGGTCAGTCGCTGGTGGTTTGGGCCATTCGCGAGGGCCGTCAATGCGCCCGCGAGGTCGACTTCTTCTTGATGGGCGAAACCGTCTTACCGCGCTAAAAGCTTTACGTGCTGAGGCGTAATAAATCGTCTAACACGCGCTCGACATGTTTGACCGAATTGCAAACCTGCTTATGGGTGCAATAGGCGCCCAAGCGTTTCATCTCGCTATCGCCGGTGCCCCAACTGCTTTCGCCTTCTGGGTTCAGCCAGATGACGCGGCGGGCTCGCTCGTGCATTTCTTTTAAAACCAAATGCCCCGGGTCGCCATAGTTCGAGCGCGCGTCGCCCAAAATCATCACCGTGGTGCGATGGTCAATCGTATCCAGCGTGGCTTCGGCGAAATCCATCATCGACATGCCATAATCGGTCGAGCCGCCACCAAATTCGCGCAACGCCTGTTCCATTACCTGATCCATATCGCCGTCGCGCATCATGTCCGATATTTCGCCAGCCCGATTGGAAAACACGAAGCTTCGCGTCTTCGGCATCACTTCATCGAGACTATAGAGAAACATCAGGAAAAATTGCGACACGGCCGCCACCGACCCCGATACATCACACAGCACCAAAAGCTTGGGCCGCTCCACTTTGGTGCGCCGCCACGACAGCTCAAACAGATTGCCGTCATAGGCCACATTGCGGCGCATGGTGCGGCGAATATCCAGCATCCCACGGCGCGACTTCTTGCGCTGGCGCGAATGCCGCGAGGCCAATCGTTTGGCGAGGCGCTGAATGAGCCCGCGCATAATTTTCATATCGGAGCGGTCGAGGTTCGACAATCGAATGCGCGACAGCGCATCCTCGCGCAAGAGACGTCCAGCGTTTTTGGTGCGCATGGCAATCTGACGTTCGACAAAATCAAACACCGCTTCAAACAATTGCCCGCGCCCTTCGCGCAAACCCTCGGCTTTGCCGGTCTCGCCGCCCTCTTCCAATTGGCGAATATGCGCGTCGAGCTGAGACAGCCCCATAGCTTCCATAATGCGGCGGGAGAACATGCCCTGCTGGGTGAATAATTTGGCGTCAGCCAGGCCAACCTTTTGCGCCGCTTCCGAAATGGCGGCTTGCAAAGCGGCGCGGTCTTTCTGGGTCAACATATCGATGAGAGAGGCGCGCTCGCCTGCCTCTTCTGGCTCTTCCTTGCCATCGCGCGCCGGGTCGCCAGATTTTTTGGCGGTTTTTTTAGGGTCACCACTGGGCGCTCCGGGCTGGTCGCCGGGCTGGCCTTCTTGCGCCTCGCCATCGGTGTCATCTTGGTCGCTGGTATCGCCTGCACTCTCTTGCGATTGCCCAGCCTCATCTGCTGCATTTGCTTCATCTGGCACGCCGCTTGAGGTCGCCTCGGCGTCGCCGAGATCCATTTCAGGAGGCTTGAAATAAACGTCGAAACAATCTTCAAACGCGTGTTTCTCAAACTGCGTTTTGGCCAATGTATGGCCCAAAGCATGTTTCAACAATCGCCGTTGACCAATGCCAATTTCCTCAATCACCGCAGCCGCATCGATAGCTTCGGCTGGCGACACTTGAATATCGGCCGCGCGTAAAATGCGTATGAAATCGGCAATCATCAGAAGGCTCTATTGTATCGGCGTGTCGGGGGTTCGCTGCGTCTCGCGCATCAAGCGCCCAATTTCACCCTCCACGGTTTCAATGTCAGAACGGAATTTCAACAAGACATTCAGCGTGTTGCGAATAAATTCAGCGTCCAAAACGGTCATATTCAACAGCACCACAGTGCGCGCCCAATCGATGGTCTCGCTGACCGCAGGTGGTTTTTTCAAATCCATCTGCCGCACCGCTTGCACGAAGTTGACAATATTGTCGCGCAATTGGGCGTCCAACTCGGGCACGCGGGCTTGCAAGATTGTGTTCTCGCGCGCCGCATCGGGAAACGGAATATACAAATGCAAACACCGACGTTTCAAGGCGTCGCCAATTTCGCGGGTATTATTCGAGGTCAAAAATACCAAAGGCGGTTTCTTGGCCTTCACCGTGCCAAGCTCTGGAATGGAGATTTGATAGTCGGATAGAATTTCCAGCAGAAAAGCCTCGAACTCATCATCCGATTTATCAATCTCATCGATGAGCAAAACCGCGCCCGCTTCATTTTGCAAGGCTTGCAGCAAAGGCCGCGTTTGCAAAAATTGTTCCGAGAAAAACACATCTTCAAAATTATTCAGCCGCGCCATGCTCTCGTCTAGCGACGTGGTGCCTTGCATTAAGTCACCCAGTTTTTCTTTCAGCACTTGGGTGTAAAGCAATTGCTTGCCATATTGCCATTCATAGAGCGCCTTGCTCTCGTCCAGCCCTTCGTAGCATTGCAGGCGTATCATATCGAGGCCGAGATATTCGGCCGTCGCTTTGGCCAATTCGGTCTTCCCCACGCCGGGGGGGCCTTCCACCAAAAGTGGCTTTTCCAGCTTTTGCGCCAAAAACAACGCCGTCGCAATTTGTTCATCACTGATATAGCCAAGCTTCTCATAGCCCGCCAAAATCGCTTCAATGGCGTCTTGCGCCTGGTTTTTCATCTCACTCATGGGCAGGAAGATAGCATAAAACCACGGCTTTACTAGCCTTTGCGGCGGGGCGATTATTTCGCGTTTTGCAGCTCGGTCAATATGCCGGGCGTGGCATAGCCATCGACGGTAAGCCCGCGCGCCTTTTGATAGGCGCGCACGGCGGCGCGGGTTTGGCTGCCCAAAACGCCGTCGACATCGCCCGTATCAAAGCCACTGGCCAAAAGCCCGCGCTGCATGGCGGCAATCTCTTTGGGCAAAAGCGGTCGGTCGGCCATCGGCCAAGCGATGACAAAGGGGGCGGCACCAATAAACCGCTCGCTTAAATGCGCCACCGCCAAAGCATAGGCCGGCGCCGAATTATAGCGCAGCAAAGCCCGAAAATTTCGGGTTACCAAAAACATCGGCCCGCGCGCGCCGGTCGGGGCAAATAAAGACAAATCGCCTAAACCATCGGTAATCTCGCGCGCCCGCCGCTCGGAAAACAGCACCTGCACGCCGCTTTCGCGCCAGAAGGCGGCGGGCTTGGGCTGTTTTAATTTGGCCAAAGAAAAATCGAAATCATCGGGCACCCGCACTTCAAACCCCCAATCGAGGTCGCGTCGCCAGCCCATTCGTTTTAAATAATGCGCACTCGAAGCCAGCGCATCTTCGGGCTCGGTCCAAATATCGCGCACGCCATCGCCGCTGCCATCTACCGCATAGCCCTCATAGGTGGTTGGAATAAATTGCGTGTGCCCCATGGCGCCCGCCCAGCTGCCTTTAAAGTCTTGCAGCGCAACATCTCCCGATTGCAAAATCTGCAAAGCCGAAAGCAATTGCTGGCGGCCAAAATCAGCGCGCTTGCCTGTATAGCCTAGGGTTGCCAAGGCTTGCAGCACGGAATGGCTGCCTTTGTTACTGCCGTAATTTGTCTCCACCCCCCAGATGGCCACCAAAATTTCGCGCGGCACGCCGTATTTTTCTTCTAGGGCGCCCAGAAATACCTCGCGTTCGGCCAATTGCGCCCGGCCCAAGGCAATGCGTTTGGGGGTCACCATTTGCAGCAAATAAGCCCAAATGGGTTTCACATATTCGGGCTGGCGCGCCGCCAGACGCAAAACTTCCGGGTCGGGGGTCAACTCTGCCAAGGCGCGCAAATGGTGTGCCGCCACGCCTTTTTGCGCCGCCTCTCGGCTTACATCGGCAATGAAGTCGGAAAACTCGTCATCCGCCGCAGGCGCGGGACTGGCCGCAAAACAAGCCAAGATAAAAGTCAGGCGGATTACCGAACGCACATTCAATCTCCTTAAAGACAAATTTACCTATCGTTTGACACGGCCGACGCTTGAACAGGCACCGAATTAGCCTAAACTATAAATGATTCACGCCCCCGCAAGCAGGCTATCTAAAGCCTAGAAAGATTACCCGAACGACCCATGGCCTCTCCCATCCACACTGTTGTTTTTCCCGTTGCGGGGCTTGGAACCCGGTTTTTGCCCGCCACCAAAGCGGTGCCCAAAGAAATGCTGCCCGTTGTCGATAGGCCGCTTATCCAATGGGCGGTAGAAGAAGCCGCCGCTGCGGGGTGCACGCGTTTTGTGTTTGTCACGGCACCCGAAAAATCCGCCATCCTGCAACATTTTTCGCCTGCGCCGCAGTATACAGAGGCGCTGACCGCGCGCGGCAAAACCAAAGAGCTTGCGCTTTTACAAGCCGGCCTGCCCCAAAACGCAGAGCTTATCGAAGTCTATCAAGACCAACCCTTGGGGCTGGGCCACGCCATTTGGTGCGCCAAACAGGCGGTGGGCGACGCGCCTTTCGCGGTCATTCTGCCCGATGATATGGTGCAACATAGCCAAGGGTGCCTGTCGCAAATGGTCGAGGCGCATGCGCGTGTCGGCGGCAATTTAGTGGCGGTAGAAAATGTCCCCGCCGACCAGACGCATCACTATGGCGTGCTAGATCCGGCTAGCGAGAGCGAGGGTTTGGTGGCCATTCAGGGGCTGGTCGAAAAGCCAGCGCAAGGCCAAGCGCCCTCCACGCTGGCGATGATTGGGCGCTATATTTTTGAGCCCGAGATTATGCACACGCTCTCGCGTACCATCGCGGCTGGCGAGACCGGCGCGGGCGGCGAAGTGCAAATCACCGATGCCATGGCCCAGCTTATCGGCCAAATGCCGCTGCATGGACTGCGCTTTCAAGGCACCCGCTATGACTGCGGCAGTCGGGATGGATTTCTCGAGGCCAATGTGGCTTTCTCTCTGGCGCAAGCCAGTGAGAGCGGCGATAACGACTTGAAAAGCAAGCTGTCCCGTCTACTTGATTAGATGTGGCTTTCGGGCATAATGGCCGCCCATACAGGAGAACTCATGCCAACCGATGCGCTAATATCCGCCCAAAACACCCTCGCTGCCGAAGCCGAAGGGCTTACCCTTTTGTCGAAATCTTTAGGCGATAAATTTGTCGCCGCGGTCGAGCTTTTGGCCGGCGCCAAAGGTCGGGTGATTGTTTCTGGCATGGGCAAAAGCGGCCATATCGCCAATAAAATTACTGCCACCATGGCCTCTACCGGCACGCCGGCGCAATTTGTCCATCCGGCCGAAGCCAGCCATGGCGACCTTGGCATGATTACCCAAGACGATGTCGTGCTGGGCCTTTCTTGGTCAGGCGGCACGCAAGAGCTTTCGGGGCTTTTGCATTACACCAAAAGGTTCAATATTCCGCTCATCGCCATTACCTCGAATAAAGACAGCTCGCTGGGCTTGAGCGCCGATATTTGTCTCGAGCTGCCCAAAGCCAAAGAGGCCTGCCCCAATGGTTTGGCCCCCACCACGTCCACCACCATGCAGCTTGCCTTGGGCGATGCGCTGGCGGTGGCTTTGCTCGAAAAACGCGATTTCTCGGCCTCTGATTTCAAAAATTTCCACCCCGGCGGCAAGCTTGGCGCCAGCCTCAGCCGGGTGCAGGATGTGATGCATAAAGCGGGCGAGCTTCCCTTGGTGCCCACCGATTTGAAAATGGATGAAGCGCTGGTGGTGATGACCGAAAAAGGCTTTGGCTGTCTTGGTGTCGTCGCCTCGAACGGCAATTTAGCGGGCATTATTACCGATGGCGATTTACGCCGCCACATGAGCCCCGATTTACTCACCCAAACGGTCAGCGATATTATGACGCCAGACCCGCAAACCATTACCGGCCGCGAGATGACCGCCGAAGCTTTAAACTTAATGCAAGACCGCAAAATACAATGCCTCTTCGTCTGTGATGCCAATCAGCCCATCGGGCTTATTCGCGTCCTAGATTTATTGCGCCTTGGCACCGCTTAATCCCCCCGACCCTCCAGGAGTTACCCATGACCAAGAAGATGATGAAGACTGGCCTCGCAACGGCTATGTTCGCAGCCCTTATGAGCAGCGCGGCTTTGCCAGCCTTAGCGCAAAATGTGGCGCAAAATAATGACGGGGTCGACGAAGTGGTGGTTACCACCACCCGCGCACCCAGCTTGCGATTGGATAACCCGGGCAATATCGCCACGCTCGACCCATCGCAGAGCGTATCGCTGTTTCCCGTTGAATTGCTCAACACCGCGCCCGGCGTTCATATTCATCGCGGCAGCGGCCAAGAACATCTTACCGCCATTCGCTCGCCGGTCTTGGTGGGCGGCGCGGGCGCGGGCTCATTTCTCTATTTAGAAGATGGCATTGCCATGCGCGCGCCAGGCTTTGCCAATGTCAACGCGCTGATGGATGCGCATCCGCAAAACGATGGCAGCGTCGAGATTGTGCGGGGCCCCGGCTCGGCTCTTTATGGCTCTAACGCCGTTCATGGTCTGATCAATTTCATCGCCGCGCCGCTAGACGAAGCCGCCCGCTCTATCGATGTGGCGGCGGGCTCTTATGGCCGCCATACGCTGGGGCTGGTGTCGTCGCAACAGCATGAAAATTTCACCTCTCGCGTGACCCTCGACCTCAATGGCGAGGAAGATGGCTACCGCGATGAGCAAAGTTTCGCGCAGCAAAAAGCGCGCGTCGAAAGTGCATGGGAAAGCGAGGGAACCGACTATCGCTTCTCGCTATCGGCCATGAACCTTAATCAAGAAACCGCGGGCTATATCAAAGCCAAGGGCGATTTAAGCCCACCTGATGACCCGAATAACGCAGACGATATAGAGGATTTTGAAGAAGCTGTCGCGGAGCTACCAGCCGCTTGTTGGGCGGTAAATGGCCCCGCCTATGATAACGAAGCTTGTGCTAAATCAAACCCGAACGAAAACGCATTTCGTGACGCCAAAGCTTATCGCACTTACCTGCGCATGACCCGCAAGCTAGATGATGGCGCAACTCTGACACTCACGCCATATGCGCGCAGCAATGACATGACGTTTCGCATGCACTTTCTGCCTTTGACGGCAAGCACCACAATTGAGGAAAACAGTCATGCAAGCGTTGGATTACAAACTGCTTATGCTCGCTCCACATCAGGTGTCGATTATGTTGCAGGCATTGACGTTGAACTTACGAAAGGCGAGTTAACGGAGACCCAAACTGGAGCGGATGCTTATGGAACCAAATACCCTCAAGGCACGCATTATGATTTCGAAGTCGATGCGCAAGTCATCGCGCCATATTTTCACGCGGTTTGGGCTTTGGGCGATAAAACCAAACTTACCACAGGCCTGCGTCTAGAGCTTACGGACTACGATTACACCAATAATGCGACGGACAGCGACAATACAGACGCCAATGTAACAGGCGACTTTCTATTCCGTCCAGCCAGCCGCTCGGATGATTTCTCAGACGTCTCGCCGAAAATTGGTCTGGTTCATGAGCTAGCCGACAACCGCCGTGTATTCGCCAATCTTGCGCGCGCCGCTCGTGCGCCACAAGTCACCGACCTTTATCGTTTACGCGATAACTCTCGCAATGATGGTCTCAATCCCGACGTCAGTGCCATTGACTCAGAAATTTTAGACAGCTTAGAAGTTGGTTATCGAGCTATTTATCCTGCGGCCTCTTACGAGCTTGCAGCTTTCGTTATGCAGAAGAAAAATTATCATTTCCGAGATGCAAATGATT